>Ga0233432_10000789_pt1 | contig 30531 bp, 37 predicted proteins | sample SI_122_August201_6_FD_179870 | JGI IMG/M metagenome (GOLD analysis project Ga0233432, IMG submission 179870) | Seawater microbial communities from Saanich Inlet, British Columbia, Canada - SI_122_August2016_10_MG | ecosystem: Environmental > Aquatic > Marine > Inlet | place: Canada: British... | reverse complement strand
GTTTTCGGCGCCTTTTTGAGCAATCGGAAAATAGTTGCTCGAATATGCTCAAAGTCACAGAAAAGACTTGACATCGCATCGCAACTGTACTATAATCGGCGCGGAGCATCCGACGCAAATCGTCGTCGTACTACTACTGGCGCCCCCGCGCCGATTTGTCAACCCGATGCTCAAAAAAGACTCGACCAATTGGTGGAAAGTTGGTCACACGTTTTTGAGGCCCATGCTAAAACAATCGTTGACCTACTACTGGCGCCCCCGCGCCAAAAATCTGGGAAAGTCAAGCTTTTTCTCAGATTTTTTCAGCGCGGAGTGTTCCACGTGGAACATGCCAAATGCGAATGGTTCTCATCCGCATTTATAGTTGGCATGATTCTTGCCTAGTAAATTTTAACGATAATAAAAAGCTGTATCATAATCATCATTAAAGGGCAAACGGTTCTGATTATTTCCATTTGCATTTTAAGGCGGAGTAGCTCCGCCTCATCTTTAGGTAGTAAGCTCATCGTCCTAGCTCCAGAAGTTGAGCGCGGGTTGTATCGCGCAGAATGTGAGTTAAAATTGCGGCCTCATAATCTCGCGCATCTTCTAGCGCGGTGTGAGGTTCATCTTCTAGCGAATCGCCTAGAATAAATTTTGCCATTGCGTCCGCTGTCATTTGCGGCTTGCGTCCCTTAGCAGTCAAGAGGCCGCGATCTATGCAGAATTGTTGATATTCTGCCAGAACCCCAATTTTACGCTTGGCCGCTTTCATCAGACAAAAACGCTCTGCAAAAATGCCCAGATTAATGCGAGTATTGCGGCATTTTCCAAGATCGAAAGATATATTGTAGGCGGTCAAAACAGGGGCATATTGAGCATTGACGCGCACCAACCATTGATTGATTAAGCCAACCGAGGCAATTGAACGGTGACCATCTTCGACCATTTGGTCATAATCCTTGAGCCTACGGTGTGCGCTCTGCTCTGACCAAAATGCGTCAGGGTCAGCTAGTGGGTCAGAGAATAAAGGGAATTTACCAAAATGTCCGTTTACAAGGTGGCCGACCTGTTCGACAATCTCGCCTTGCTTGGTTACGATTACCGCGCCAAAATCGGCAACGGTCTGTTTTTTGGTTGTCTCAGTGTCTACGATCAGATAAAAATGTTTCATGGTTTAAGCCCTTAATTGAAGATTTAATTTTACAGCATTTCTTGTGCGAATGCCAATTTTTTCTGCCATATCTAACACGCCTTGATTATCATCGTAGAATGTAGCGTTACGAGTCCATCTTGCAAAAGGTATTTTGAGATCAGCGAATAGCGCAATAAGTTTAGCGCGTTTCATTTCAGCGTCACCGCGATTATCACCAAGTGCGCGAGAGAGAATAAATTGCGCCTTGATACCGTGGTCAGCTAAAAAAACGTGATCCCAAACACCCAGAACGCGAGCAGTACAGATAATAACAATATCACCGTTAGCATAATTGGATTGCATCAACCGCGCCAATGGTAGCAATTTATCTTGCTCAATGTTCTCGCGTGTATTGTCAGCGATCCATTTCGGCAGATCTATATCACCATTTGGCAAGGTCGAATATCGGTGGCTTGAGTCGATCACGGTTCCGTCTAAGTCCCAAATTTTATATTGCATGATTTACGCTCCCATCAATTGAACAGCAAAGCCGCCAATTGATACCAAGTTAAGAACAACCAGATTCCAGATTCTGGCGTATGTCATTTGGACGGTCAGCAAAGCAAGGCCGAGAATAGCAATGGCCGGTAGCATAGTAAAAGAGAACAGAGCCATGACGATTGCGCCAACGTATCCAATAGCAGTAGCAGTTGTATTATTCATAATTAAATCTCCGGTGGTTAAGGCCTGATTATACAGGCCTTTCCCTAGTTATGCAAGCGATGAAAGTAATTTATTTAGAGCCGAGCCAGTAGCCTTTTCTAGCCCGTCAAGCGAGTCAGTATCGACTGCCGCGCAGATTGCCGCGACCATATCGGCCTTGCTAGGTGCCGCTTTTTTCTTGGCTGGTGCTGGCTTGCTGATATAGTCGAAGCCCTCGCGCTTAGTCTTGGCGATGATAGAACGAACGCCTCGATCTAATTGCTTGGCTAATTCTTGAGCCTTAGCATAGTTGATAGGTTGAGCCGCTTTAAGAACCGCGACCATTTCGGGAGTGTAGTTAATATCAGTCATAATTTTATATCCTAGTAAGTAATTGTAAAGAGATGCTATTCTATCATAGAGTGCAAGCATTAGCAAGCCTTTATTAGAGAATTTAAAGAAAAAATTAGCGCGGCCATAACTGGAACCATAACCAGAGCCAGCCAGCCCACGCCACCAAGAAACGAGATAACGAACGCAAGAGCCGCGCAAAGGATCAAAAAAACGTTTAAAACGATTGTAAATAATGCCATGGTGAAGCCCTTCCCTATCTGTCTAATGAGGTGATATTATAGCACGCCCAGCGAATCCGTCAAGTAAATAATAAAATTTTTCTGCATGTTTTTTAGAATAAAAAAGCATAAGGGGAGGGGCGGTTAGACGACTTGGTTATAAGCCGCGCGGCCGCGCTCCCCTCCACGTACAACTTTAAGAGAAACGAGAAAACCAAAAGGGTGTAACAAAAAAAATTCTTGACAAGCTATTCAAAGCAGAGTAAAATGTACCTACAATCACAGCGCAAAGGAGAGCACCTTGAAAAAATTATTTATAATTATAGTATTATTATCGACAGGGTGTGCAACTAACACCTACGGCACGTGGACTGAGAGCGAGCAGAATAAGTACAAGTACTATCTATCAATGCAGTTGATAGATACTGCACAAACTTACAAAGTAATAAAATGTACTCCAGAGTGCGGTCTTGCAGAAGGCAACCCTATTTTCGGTTCAAAACCTTCTGTAGGAAAACTCTTACTGGTTAAAGCCGCAACTAATGCATTAGTATACAACCTGTTAGGACGCGACCTCAGTGAGAAAGAGCGTGGCCTAGCTCTAAATATTATGAATACTGGAGCTACTTTAGTAGTTGTTAATAATCAAATATTACTTAGTAAATCCTTTTAAGAAAAAGACTTGCCCAAACCATTCTTCCCCATGACCAACTTGAAAAAAATTGTTGACAATTTATGGAAAGTGAGATATAATTGGCAGCATAACAGGAGAATACTAACCCATGGCAACTACTATAACCTTTGACTCAAGTGTAACAGCTGCAACCGAACCTTCTGGTAGCGGTAGCACTAGTCATTATTTCAGCTGGGCGAATATTATAAATAATGTTCACGAGAATAGTACTATTAATGCGTCAAAACAGGTTTGGTATAGGGTTTCTCGAAATTCAGGAAGTGTAGGATCAGGAGAGCTTGGATATACTTCCGGTTGGGAAGCTCTAACCCAAATCGGGACTTCAAACAACTATACTTTTGATGTAGATGTGCTAATTAATGACGATGGCGTAGATGAGACTGCGAGGCAGGGAGAGTCTTTTACTCTTTCAATTTATTCTCACTCTAGCCAGTATCAGTTGATAGGATCAGTTAACTTTACTCTTTATGATGCTGACTTTTCTGCATCCTCAATAAGCCCTGCGTCTCAAACTATAGCCTCAAATGCTACATCTGCTAGCGTCACTTTGACACAGAGTCAGACTCCTGAAGCTGCTAACCCGAATATGTTTATGTATAACACTTCAACACTTACAGGGTGGTACCCCTCTGTAGGCTTTGGAACCTCTACGACACAGTCATTAACACTTCCATCTACAATGCTGCCTCCTGCAGGAAGTACTTCAAATTATATTATAAGGCTATACAACGGAACCGCTTGGTACCTCCAGCAGCCCTGGAACTTTAGCATAACGAAATCTGCTGCAGCTTTAGTTGCCCCAACGTCAAATGGCGCTATAGCTACAGAGTCTTCTACTAGTTCCCCAATATCAGTAACTCTAGGCTTTAGTAGTTATGGTTCAGGCGGTGTTTTTCAAGTTATGCAGTCTACTGTTCATAGTAATCCACCCCCTGCCGGAACTTGGACTACTGTATCGGAAGCTCCTTATGTATTTAGCCAGAGTAGAGGAACTACGAGGTACTACTACTCTCGTAGATATGATAGTAGTACAGGGAATACCGCGGTAGGCACTCCTACACCTGTAGGAGAACAGGTACCAACTACGCCTGTTCTCTCGAGTGTTACAGACACTGCGACGTCACATACGGTTGTGCTCTCAAACAATCCCTCTAGTGACGGGATTACGACTGTATATTATTATCAAAGCCAAAGTAGCAATGCAATGGCTTCTGATACGGCATGGAGAGACCAAGGGACAGACTCACCTCCGTCTGGTTGGCAAACAAGCCCTACATTTACAGGTATCTCGACAACAACAACTTATTATTACTGGGCAATGGGCTGGACCGACTCTAACCCAGGACCTGATGGAGCTGTATTATCAGGTCCTATTTCAAAGAATTCTTCTGGTGGTAGTTCTTCACTCTCTTATGGCCTGGAGATTTATGACGCAGGCAATAATCTACGAATGAGTACAGCAAAGAGACAACCTAGACTTGTCGGCTATGTAAGTGGAACGGGGAATGGCAGTACTTTCAGTCAATCGTGGACGAATTTTAATACTCCGTCCCCCGCAGAGTGGCTTGTAGTATCTTTAGAAGGTAACTCTAACTACTATGCTACTCAAGGGACTACTGCAGGCAGTTTCCAGGCTACAAGAGCCGATGTACGTACAAGTAATAGTTCAAACCAAGTTTTATCAGGCAGTGAAGACTACAGATTTGCAATATTGAGGTATTAAAATGAGTTATGGATTAGAGACAGAAAATAGTAGTGGCAGAACTCTTATTGATGAGTCTTCCAGACAAGTGCAAATAGTTAAATCAGGCTCTATAGTCCCTAAGCCCATAGGTAGGGCTTACAGCGCTTCATTAAACCCTTTTCGATTTGGAGGCAGTGCAAATCCTATATCCAGCCCTATTTTAGTCCCCGGGCTTGGACAGGAGTCTTTGGTCTTTATTAAACCTCGAAGAACTTCAGGAAGTTCAAGCACAGCTCTTCATGTTGGAGTACAGTATGGTACTACGACAATAGTATGGACCTCTACACAGGCAACAATAATAGGTACTAACTACGTGTATGCAACTTATGCAACTTCTTCAGCTTTAATGCCCTTTAGCTTAAACTACATAGGCAATGATTATTCTTCAACAGTAGTGAACGATAGCCCTACAGTTGATACCTTAGGCAGCGTTATAGGGTATGCAGCAAACGGTTTAGGTAATAACACGGGCGCTACCCGTATCCTTAACATTGAAACTACCGCAACGAGTGGTGTGTATAAACTAACTATATCAGGGACCTGGGGCGCTAGTAAGCCCACAGGTACTAACTCTTTTACTTTAGATAGAGAAGTGGTGTGGTTCTACACCCCAAATAATGGAGGTTTTGTATCTTCATTTAGCTATGGCAGCTCCCAGCAAAATGAATGGATATTAGACTACAAGTTTGGAACCCTTAGTGATAATGCAGAAGAGTCTGCCGGATATGGCCTAGAGATATTTACGTCAGCAGGCAGATTGGCTTGGAGCTCAAACAGGGTAAATTTTCAGATAGAGAAAACAGTTACAGGCCCTACAGATATAGAAGCGGGCACTGCCTTAGGATCCTGGGCTTACGGGTCAGGGGTCTCAAGTCCTGTAATACATACTACAGTTGATAGCCCTTCAACTTTTTCTGATTATTATATTATGGTAACGGGCTCAGGCAATACGTCAGGGTTTGTAAAAGGTACAAACAACAACGGGGTAGGGAATTCTCCTCATGGAATTTCTTTTGGAGTAGGATACGCCTTCTGCCCCGTAGGACAACGCTTTTTTAATAATGCGACCATGGCAGGACCTGCAGGAGGAGATCAAGTGGATACTGTTTCAATAAGTAGTACCGAGGCAGGTATGTCGATGAGCCCTATCTATCAAAGTTTTTACGGGAGTGCTCCAGCAATTACTGGCGGTTCTTACGTATCAGACACGTGGGCTATAGAAGCCACAAGAACATTAATTATAGGAAAATTCGTATGATAGCAGCACTAATAGATCCAAATACCGGAAGAATTGAATCTTTCACAATGCCTGCAGAAGAGTCCGATCTCTGGGACGGGCAAGTCATAGGAGGTCTCAGAGTTAAATGGGACCATCATAATGTTTTCGGAGACAATCCCGGATATGGACAACACACCCATTATTTTGACGGAGAAGCTTTTGTAGAGAAAGCAGAGAAACCTTCTAACAATCATTTGTATAATTGGACCACTAAAGCCTGGGAGTGGGATTCTACAGGTTTCTGGAACAGCATCAGACAAATTAGGGATACAAAACTATCTGGGTCTGATTGGGCAGTGCTACCAGATAGTCCCCTTACTGATTCAAAGAAAGCAGAGTGGCAAACTTACAGGACAGCATTGAGAGACGTTCCTGCGGCCAACTCAAGCGTCACAGATTTAGATAATATAGTGTGGCCTACTCAACCTAGTTAGTGACCTTCCTTAACAAGGAGGCCCTCCTTAACAAGGAAGCAAGAAATAATCTCATGAAACGTCTATACGCTAAGTACGGATCCAGAGAAAGTAAAAAAGGCACCCTACTCAACATTTTAGTCTGAGCACTCAAAAAAAGTTCTTGACAATTTGCTTTATTCGTAGTATACTTCTAAAAATTAAAACCACATATAGGTAACACATGAAAAAGATATTACTTCCATTACTTTTAGCGTCTTCGTTAGTGTATGCACAGGATGATACTACTGTAACACCTGGAGACGTAATTACTACTGATAGTACAACGAGAAGTGACGTAAATAGTACATCAACTACTACGTTAAAGTCTCCACCACCTTCGGCAATTACACCGACGATGAATATATCAAACTCGGACTTATGTACGGTAGGAGTTGCGGGTGCAGTACAGACTCAGATACTGGGTATCTCCATGGGTACTACTATGAGAGATATGAATTGTGAAAAGCTGAAGAATGCAAAGACTCTTTACGATATGGGCATGAAAGTCGCAGCAGTATCAGTAATGTGTCAGGACAAGCGTGTATTTGATGCAATGTTAATGGCAGGAACACCTTGCCCCTATGATGGTATGATCGGCGAAGATGCAAAAGCTGGCTGGGAAACTCATACTGCAGAGCAGCCTGTAGAAGAAAAAGAAGAGGAGAGTATGGATGAAACTACTAAACAGACACTTTGGGCTACTGGCGGTGTCGCTAGTCTGCTCCTCTTACTCCTACTCTGAAGAAGTTTACGGCAGCACTACAAATGCTGCTAACTTTGGTTATAACTGGGTAATGCAAAACATTCTTCCGCAGCAAGCTGGTCTTACTGTGGGGAATGTTATTTATCGTTATACGGCAGTGAAAAATATTGATGATCCAATGCTCGTCCATGTACAGAACGAGAATGCTTTAGGAGATGGTTACATATTTCGAGAAACAGATGATTGGTCTGGACTTCAAGGTAACACAATCTATAAAGCAATACCTGTAGGAGATATTCCTATAGACTACTGGGGCAACGGCTCTATCGAGATCGAAGGTATAGGAAGTGTGTTAGATCCCTCCGTAGTTTATACTTATAGGTATGATACATGCTTTGACCCACAGACAGATCCTTCTTGTGAAGGATATCAAGAACCTTACGTTTTAGCAGATATACTGCCCCAAGAGTACGTAGATCCGCAGCAAGAAGAGTTCTTACGTTTGGAGATGGAAAAGCAATATAAGCTCGATCAACAAAAAGAACAAGAAGAGTACGATCGCAAACAAAGAAAAAAGAAAGTCAAAGTAGACCTCCAAAAGATGTTAGGAGGCTTAAACGCTTCAGCAATGTCAGAGGCTGCTAGTCTACAAGAGCAAGCCTTATTTGCAATGAATTTTATACCAGCTTCTTATAAGTCTGCTCTCAAGGGCGGACAGTATGAAGATGTACCGATGTTGAAAGATGGATTTATACCCAATAATAAAAAAGCTTTGCGGTTCGGTTTAGCCCAACAACGCAAACATGAAGAAATGCTAGATCTCCAATATGATAAATAATTATCAACAGGGTGCTTAACAGCACTAGGAACTATTTAAACTATGAAAAATAAACTAATTATACTAGCCACCATAATGGCCGCTCCCGTACTAGCGACAGCAACCACGCCTATTTCAGGTACCGTAGCCTCTAAATGTATTGTTACAACAGACACAGATGGTGTTTATGGTAACCCTTCCGCAACTAAACTAACCACTGCTAGCTCTGACGGCGGAGTACTCCCTATCATTCGCTATGATATTATTACAGCGAATGCTTATAATGCAAGAATTTCAACTCCAATTAGTTTTACTTCCAGCCCTTCTTTAGCCGGGGATGTTGTTAATTGGACAGGTTCTACTGTTGCCAACCAAATGTCAGATGCAGGTATGTCCGTATTTAATACAGATAAGGTAGTATATAATAATACTACTGAATTTCCTTTAAGTATTGCAGGAAGCGTATGGTTTGATATATCTTCTGAAGCAACTTACGGGTATAACAAAGCATTTCCTGCAGGATCATACTCAGCAGTTGTAACAGCGGAGTGTATCGCCCAGTAATGAGAATGCTTATTATATTGGTTTTAGTCTTTACCGGTGGGTACGCAAGTGCCCACCAATGGACGCCAACATATCCAAAGCTTAAGCCGTCTCACATTGTTGGAATATATACCACCAAAATGGAACTGTTCAATGCTAGAAAAGAAATAAGTTATTATTCCATTGGAGTGTTTGATAAAGACTGGAAGAAGGTACCTTTTGTTTCAACACCTTCTCTCCTAAAAGTACGACACCTCGACAAGAAACTTGTAGAGATTTATTTACATAAAAGAGATACAAAGAGAGCGCACTATATCTGTTCCAAGTCAAAGATATTAAGTAGCGTGCGAGACCCTTCAATTATAGCATCGAGGATTTGTTCAAAGATCAAGTGATATTATGAAAAATTTGTTAATAGTAGTACTAGTGTGTGTGGGCTTCAGGGCTTGGGGAGAGTCGAGTTCCTTAAATTTGAATTTGCCAAACTCTCCTCAAACTTATGCTTCTGATAGGATTCGTGCAGGAAACTTTGAATGCCAGAATGCGATCGGAGCGGCAACTAATTTTGAGTTTGGAGTGGTTGGCTTTCTAAACAATAATACTAATACTAGTAATCCTTATAATGACGTATACAATAATAATCCTAGCGAATTTATAATGGCTCCTCAAAACCAAGTCTCAGATGTGGGAGTATACGCTAAGATAAATATTCCCATCGGTGGACCGAAAGAACGTATCAACTGTAACTCACTGTATGAGTTAGAACTCCAAGTTAAAAGGATGGAAGTTGAAAAGCTAAAGCAAGAGATCAAGAATCTCAGGAATTTAAGTTTCGTAGATGAAATTGAGGTAGTGAAATAATGGCAGAATTTGAATTTGGAGGCATGACCTTCAAAGGTGGAAAAGCAGTTGTACTGCTTACAGCATTATCAACACTAGGTGGGGCGGCATGGGCCGGGTTCCAGTTTTATGACGACTATATGGATATGAAAGAAGTTATTGCCAATATAGATACTGGTGCAATCGAAGCACGTAATGATCAGATAGAACTAAAGCTTGATGAAGCAATTGAGTATACCCGTGATATTAAGTCTGGACTAAGAGACGATATTATTTCAATCGAAAAGCAAGCAGATAGAGTAGAGGATCAAGTTCGTGACTCAGAAGAGAAAGTACGAGTAATGATCGATAAAGCAAATGACAGATTCGAAACTAAACGTGACTCTTTAAAATCCGATACGGACAGAGACATGAAAGAACTAGAAGACCGTCTTACCAAGAAACTGCAAAGAGCACTTGATAATCCCCTTGCAGACTAACCTGAGAAAAAAATCTCTTGACAACCAACCTCTATTTGAGTATAATTTGAACCATGGCAAAAGAACTAACTACAATTTCTCCTGAAGGACTAGAGATAGCGAATAGTTATCTACAGTACGGCAACATTCGCGGTGTATGCGAGTACCTTCAGGTATCCGAATCACAAGTAGTAGATGTGTTGAATAAGCGAGAAGTAAAGAAATACATTGATACTGTATATTTAGATATGGGATACCGAAACAAGAACAACATCGGTTCCTTATTAGACGAGATGATCGCATCTAAACTCGAAGAAGCCCAGGAATCTGGCGTCTACTCTAGTAAAGACTTAGCTGATCTATTACAAATGGCTCATAAAATGCGTATTGACGAGATCAAGGCGCAGGCAGATCTTGCTAAAGCCGAAGGAAGCAACATAAAGAACCAAACCAATGTACAGATTAATGAGTCTGTACCCTTCGGTCAGGGTAATTATGGCAAGCTCATGGAAAAACTACTCAATGGCAACGAATCCTAATGACGTCAACTGGACGGTAAGTACAACAGAGAGGTTTTTAGAAACCACTCGACAAGTAGATAAACTTGAGATGGAGCACCGAATGCATGAGGTTCAGTGTGAAGAGCGCTGGAAGACTACTTTTCAAAGACTTGAAAGTATAGATGAGCAACTTAGTAAAATGGATCAAAGAATGTTAACATTAGGCGGAACCATTATATTGTTCCTGGCGGGTGTAATTGTAACCCTGGTAACTATGCAAGGAGTCTAACATGCCTTATGGAAAAAAGAAGCCAAAAAGAAAGCTGCCAAAACGTGGGCAAAGAGCTGCAGGTAACAAGCGGCGTCGGGGAAAGAAATGATTGAGATTTATGAAAAAAGAGGACGGTGGTGCTTTAAAGATGCTTTTGATAAGATACACAAGTTTGCTACCGAAGCCGAGGCAAAAGCATCTTTGGGCTATAAAGAACCTGAAGAAGAGTATTGTGAATGCGAGGACTGTGATTGCGATCCTTGTGAATGCGAGGAGGATTAGTCCGTGGCCGTAAAGAAAAAGAAAGACTCTCGATTAAAGAGAGCAAAAGTAAAGGGCTATAATAAGCCTAAACGCACCCCCGGACACGCAAAAAAGTCACATATTGTTGTGGCAAAAGTAGGTAATAAGATTAAGACTATTCGCTTCGGCCAGCAGGGAGCTAAAACGGCAGGGAAGCCGAAGGCCGGTGAGTCCGCAGCTATGAAGGCAAAAAGAAAAAGCTTCAAAGCACGGCACGCCAAGAATATAGCTAAAGGCAAAATGTCTGCGGCATATTGGGCAAATAAAGTCAAATGGTAGATAAAGAGTTTCATCCAGCAGATACTAACGGAGACGGTAAAGTCTCCGATGCAGAAGAAGCAATGTACCTTGAAGCAAAACGTAAGGAACTAGAAGATGCAGATGCAATGCGAGATGCACAACGTAACATGGCATGGTTCGCTTTAGCCGGAATGTTACTTTATCCTTTTGCAGTAGTATTAGCCAGTCTTGTAGGTCTAGACGAAGCGCAGAAAACCTTAGGGTCAATGGCACCTACTTACTTTGTATCGGTAGCCGCAATTGTAGCGGCATTTTATGCCAAGGAAGCAGTAGGAGGGAAGAAATAATGGAAATGTTACTTGATTTAGCAATAACCTTCTGGCAGTGGACAATACTCGGAGTATTAGTACTAGTCGGATTTGTAGTAAATAAGTGCGATAAAGAAGTAGAAGACTTAATTCAGTTTAGCTACCCTGAGATGCCAAAGATGCAACCATTACCAATAGCAACAAAAGATAAAGGTTTTTTTAAAGGTATCTTAATGTGGTTGATGGGTAGTCGTAAGTGGGTTATCTGCGAAGATTTCCATTATAGTATTAGTGGTGTAGAGTATAAAGTTCCTGCGGGGTTTGAGTTCGATGGAGCGTCTGTTCCTAAGTTTCTCGCAACATTCCTATCTCCTGTTGGAGTACTGTTAATGGGTGGCTTGGTACATGACTATGGTTATAAGTATGCTACTCTTATGAAGAAAGATGGAACTACTATTGGATACCGCGACCAAAAACACATGGACGGACTATTCCGTGATATTTGTATTGAAGTAAATGGTTTTAAAGTATTAAACTACCTTGCATACTGGACGCTGCGTCTTGCAGGTTTCGTAGCTTGGAACGGACATAAAAAGAGAGGTACACAACATGAAATATCTTAAAGTACTAGTAAAAGAACGCACATCTTGGGATGGTGCTATGCTAATTGGAATCTGCGGTTCAGTAATACTGTTCGGCGGCTTAGCAAAACTAATGGCCTGGATTGGTTTAGGCTACGGAATCTGGACACTACTGAAAAAAGAAGATTAATGTATGGCAGTTGAAGTAAGTCGCAGAGATGTTATCTCTGATGAAATAGTTGAATTAGGATCTGAGGCAAAGTTCTTGAAACTTCCTATAGGCCCATATCTGGATCTATTGAACGTCACACCGTTACCTTCGCAGATAGCAATTATCAACGCGATTAACAATCCAAAGTACCGTTTTGTCTCTGCCGCCGTCTCTCGTCGGCAAGGCAAAACATACATTGCCAACATTATTGGACAGCTCGTGTCTTTAGTGCCTGGCTCTAACATTTTAATTATGTCACCCAACTATGCTTTGTCTCAGATCTCTTTTGATCTGCAAAGAAACCTAATTAAGCACTTCGACTTAGAGGTTACAAAAGATAACGCAAAGGACAAAGTTATCGAAATCTCTAATGGATCTACTGTAAGAATGGGCTCGGTTAACCAAGTCGATTCTTGCGTAGGTAGATCTTATGACCTTATCATCTTTGATGAGGCAGCACTCGCTGACGGCAAGGATGCCTTCAACGTTGCACTTCGACCCACTCTCGACAAAGAAAACTCAAAAGCAATATTTATTTCCACGCCACGGGGTCGGAACAACTGGTTTTCTGAGTTTTTCTATCGTGGGTTCTCAAAAGATTTCCCAGAATGGTGTAGCATACGAGCAACTTATAGAGACAACCCTCGTATGTCCGAATCTGATATAGCAGAAGCACGTAAGTCTATGTCAGACGCAGAATTTAAGCAAGAGTATGAAGCTGACTTTAATACTTATGAAGGTCAGATATGGAAGTTTAACTTTGAGACTCAGGTGAAAGACTTATCTCAGCTAGACACCTCAAAGATGGACGTGTTCGCAGGTTTAGACGTAGGATACAAAGATCCCACAGCATTGTGTGTAATTGCATACGATTGGGACGCAGGAAAATACTACTTAGTAGATGAGTACCTTAACGCAGAAAGGACAACCGAACAACATGCTATTGAAATACAGAAACTTATTGATCGTTGGGATATTGATTTTATTTATATTGACTCAGCTGCTCAACAAACAAGGTTCGATCTCGCGCAGAATTATGGCATCTCCACCATTAACGCTAAGAAGTCTGTATTGGACGGAATTGGTCATGTATCAAGCCTCGTTGACAATGACAACCTTTACGTCGATCAACAGTGCAAAGAGTCCCTCATTTGTTTAGATTCTTATCAGTGGGATCCTAACCCAAACTTAGCTCGTGAAAAACCTAAGCACAATATGGCTTCTCACATGGCAGACGGTTTAAGATACGCACTATATTCATTTATAACTGCATCCGTATCCTTCTAGCGATACCTGTTCAAAAATAGTTATTGACAAGTGACCCTAAAGCCGCTATAATTCTTCTAATGAAAAATCAGGAACCCAAAAGCAAATGCCTAAGCTAAAACGTGATGTTGTAAAGTATGTACGAGATAAGGCAAAGTCTGGGTATAAGAAAGGCTCCTCGTGCGAGATTTGTAGTGAAACTGAACAGCTTGATTTTCACCACTACTATAGTTTAACCCCCTTACTTAATCAGTGGTTAGCAAAAAACAAACACGATCCTGAGTATATACAAGCACTACGGGATGATTTTATAGAAGAGCATTATGCTGAGCTATATGACCACACGGCTACACTGTGTCATACTCACCATTTAAAGCTTCACTCAATTTATGGTAAAGACCCTGCGTTAGTTACTGCTAAAAAACAAATGCGTTGGGTACAGATTCAAAGAGAAAAACATGGCTTGGTATAATAATATCCTAGGAAGAACCGAAAAGCTAAATCCTGCGCAGTTTCATGACGTTGCGATAAAGGAAAGCTCGCGAGAGAATACTCTTAGCTATGAGCGTGCTTACGAAGAGCTGGAAATTGTAAATCGCGGTGTAAACATGATCGTAGATGATGTTGCTGAGATTCCTACTCTTGTTAAGCCTAACACAAATACTAAAGGCGTTATCAAAGGCATTAAACGATCTAAAGTAGAGACTCTACTTAATCGAGAGCCTAACCCTTATCAAGATATTAACTCTTTTCGTAGAAACTTAATTACTGACTTTCTTATTGACGGTAATATCTTTATTTACTATGATGGTGCTCATATGTACCATCTACCTGCTGATAAAGTAACAGTACATGCAGACGAAAAGACCTTTATCTCTCACTACTCTTTGCTAGATATAGACTATACTGTTGATGAGATTATTCATGTTAAAGAGAACTCTTTTCACTCTATTTACCGTGGTGTTCCCCGTTTAAGTCCTGCAGCGCGTACTATGAATCTTATTCAATCTATGCGTAAATTTCAGGATAACTTCTTTAAGAACGGTGCAGTTCCAGGACTTGTACTCAAGTCGCCTAACACCCTTTCTGACAAAATTAAAGACCGCATGATCTTAGCTTGGCAACAACGCTATAGACCAGATGCAGGTGGTCGACGACCTCTCATCTTAGATGGTGGTATTGAAGTAGACTCTATTACAAACGTAAGTTTTAAAGATTTAGATTTTCAAAGTGCAATTTTAGAAAACGAAAAGATTATTTTAAAGGCACTTGGAATTCCTCCAATTCTTTTAGACTCAGGTAACAATGCTAACCTTCGTCCAAATTTACGACTTTATTATTTGGAGACTATACTTCCTATCGTTCGAAAATTAAATTTTGCAATGACAAGATTTTATGGTTTTGAGTGTATCGAAGACATTACAGATATTCCGGCTTTAGCACCGGAACTACGAGATGCGTCAGCTTATTATACTTCACTAGTAAATGGTGGAATTATTACTGCTGCAGAAGCTAGAGATCGCTTAGGGTTTCCTAAGATAGATGGAACAGAAGAAATTAGAGTACCTGCAAACATAGCAGGTTCCGCAGCTAACCCCGACGAGGGTGGCAGACCAGTTGAGGAGACTGAAGATGAATAGTAATAAAGTAAAAAGATTTAAAGCAATCAAGCTGTTAGCAGCTTTTTATGCACAAGAAAAGAAAATACACAGCGAAGTAGAGTATATTGCTTTAGGCCACCGCCAGCCTGTTACAGGTGCTACTATTAAGTATATATTTGGTGGATATCCCGGTGTAATGACTATGCTTAAACAAAGCGCATTTTGGAGTGACCTTGAGCAATATACTAAGGTTGCGCCTATTAAGAAGCCAGAAGCTGCAAAGCCTACGGTTGAAGCACCAAAGCCTGCACCTAAGGCAGCGGTCAAGCCTGCACCTAAAGTTGCAGTTAAAGAGGGTAAAGATAATGAATAAAATCTTTAATCTTACATCTACTTTTAAAGCACATGAAGGGGATGATGGAAGTGTCATGATTCGTGGAATGGCAAGTACAGCTGACTTCGATCGCGCGGGTGATACTATTTCAGCAGAAGCTTGGCAGAAAGGTGGGTTACAGAATTTTGAAAAAAATCCAATTATTCTATTCAATCATGACTATGATAGACCAATTGGTAGAGCCACAGGTATGAAAGCAGGACCTAATGGCCTAGAGTTAGAATGTAAGATCAGTAAAAATGCCCCCGGCAATGTATCTGAGCTTGTTAAAGACGGTGTTCTTGGAGCCTTTTCTGTTGGTTTCAGAGTCAAGGATGCTGATTATATTAAGGAAACCGACGGATTAATGATTAAGGACGCTGAGTTATTTGAGGTATCGGTTGTTTCGGTGCCATGCAATCAGGCAGCTACTTTTTCGCTCGCGAAGTCTTTCGACTCTACTGAAGAGTACGAAGAATTCAAAAAAACTTTCACTAATCGTGTAGATCTAGCAGGTCAGTCTCTGGCTACGGACGAAGACACTTCTTCAAATATAGCTAGTGACAACACACCTAAAAGCGCGGAAATAAGTTCCGCAGATCAGGAGATCAAAATGGACAATCAAAACATCGACTTGGAAGCTTTTGCAAAGAAGGTAGCTGAAGATACAGCTGCTAAAATCGCAATGAAGCAAGCCGAGCAAAAAGCAGCTGATAAAGCTGAAGCTGAGAAGCAAGCATCTTTCGTAGAAGCACAGGACATCAAAGTTAAGACTGGTATTCAGTCTGGAGTTGAAGCTCTTATGGCTGATATGGAGTCAAAAATGGCTGCTAAAGACGCAGACATTGCTGCTATTCTAGCACAGCATAAAGCAGACCTTGACGAGAAATCTGTCGAAATCGAAGCTATGCAAAACAGCAAGAAAAGCTTCCAAAACCGTGGCGGCGATCTAACTAAGTTTGGCAAGGAATTCCTCCATGCTTCTGTACTTGGTAAAATCACTGGCAAAGGCTGGGATACTAACTATGCTCAAGACCTAGCTCAAAAAGCAGGCGTTCAGTTTGACACTAACGCAGCTACTTTAGATACTATCGTTTCAACTACTTTCGAAGAAGAAGTTCGTCTTAGCCAACGTGTTGCTCAGTTGTTTAAAGAAATGCAAGTTAACTCTGGCGCAACTGTACTTCCTTTGATGGATGACACTAACCTTGCAACATTCTCTCCAGGCGGCATCGGCGCTAATGGTATCTTAGAAAACCGTACCCAAGTAGCTGCTAACGAGTTTGAATTGCGTGAAGTAACTGCACTTGCTAAGCGTCTTATCTCTGGTACTTATATCGGTGCTGATACTGACGAGCAAGTTGTTGTAACTATCTTGCCAATGATCTTGTCTGCTCTAGCTCGTGCTCACGCTCGTGCAATTGATGGCGCTTTCACTATTGGTAATGCTTCAATCGTAGGTCTTTGTGGTGGAGCCGGTACTGACGGATCTGGTTCTTTCTTAGCCGCAGATTCTGCTTCTGTAACTGACTTAGCTGTTAACGGTTCTGCGAACCTTACTGCTGCTATGCTTATGTCTGCACGTGGTGAAATGGGTAAGTATGGTATTAATCCTGCTGATGTTGCTTACATCGTCAACATGGAAGAGTACTACAACCTAGTAAATGATCCTGCTTTCTCTGATATCAGTGAAGTTGGTTCTGATATTGCTGCTAAGGTAACTGGTACTATGGGATCTGTTTACGGTTCTCCTGTTGTTATCTCTGATCACTTTGCACGTGCTGCTAACAAGACTGCTGCTATCGCTGTTAACGTTCACAACTACGTTGTGCCACGTTTGAAAGGTGTTGGTATTGAAAGTGAATATGAGACTGCAAATCAGCGTACTGCTATTGTAGCTGCTCAATCACTTGGATTCACCGAGCTTTATGCTGGTGGCGGAGCTGATCTTCCTTCAGTTCGTATTGAATACGCTGCATCTTAATTGTAGAAGAGTAATAAAACTTGGGGGTTCGCCCCCGAGTTTTTACTAATGGACTTATGACCTTATGGCAAATTTAATAACTTTAGACGAATACAAGACTTCGGGAAAGATCGAAAGTACGAAGGATGATTCTCGTCTCAATACTATTATAACATCAGTGAGTCAATTAGTAAAAACTTATTGTAACAACTCATTTGTAGACTACACCTCTACAAATAAAACAGAGTATTTTAATAACCACTATAGCGTTACATCTATACAAATGTCAGAAAGCCCTCTACTCACCGTAGTCTCTGTGAAAGAGCGCAGCGGCATAGCATCCACATATAAAACATTAGTTGCAAATGTAGACTACTATGTAGATCTTGCAACTGATAGTGTATTTAGATCTAATGGCTCAAATGGATACACTCCCTATCCTATGGGACCAGGTGCTGTAGAAGTGATATATACGGCAGGATACACTTCCTGTCCTGCAGACTTACAGCTAGCAGTAATTGACTTAGTTACTTACTACCATAAGGATGAGCATAAGGCTCGTCAAACTATGCAAGGCTCAAGTACCGCTAATAATAGTACTTCTAGTCAAAACGATAATGTAGGCTTCCCAGACCATATTAAAAGGGTTCTGGATATGTATAAAAACTATTAATGGCTAAGATTAATCTGTCAAAAGCACGTACAAATTTAGACAAAGTAGTACAGCAGCAAGTTGATGGACAGAGTGTGCGCATGAAATATGTACGAAGACTTGTTGATAAAAATCCAGATGTAAAGCAAATCCTTTTATTAGATAAAGCATATGAAGAAAGATATAACCGTTTAGTAGACTCTTATGATAAAGCAGTAATGAGCATGACAGAAGAAGAGCTAGAGTCCAGCGGCAGTAAGATGTTTGAACATGAAGGAAGAAAATTTGCCCTCAAGACAGGAAAACAAGTAAAAGAAAAAAACCAAAATTTTAGGCAAATAAATCGACTACGAAATAAGCTGATACCAGAGCTGAAAGAAGGTTATGATTTAGGACATAAAGATATAAGTATTTTAAGAGGTAATATTTCTCTCGTACTTCAAAAAATGTCCAAGGAAGACCCAAGACGAAAAGAACTATTAGCTTTATTTCTTGTTGTACAGAAGATAGACGCAATGGATTCTATAAATGGTACTGAAAAAGAAAATAAAATAGATCTAATAGAATATTTAGCTAATACAGCGGCGGAAGGACCTGACGTATCGATGGATTGGAAAAAAGACGCAGATATTATGAAAGGTCTTTCAGGCACTATACACTTAGAGGCAGAGTATAGAAAATTAAATCAATTTAAAGGTAGACTGTCTTCTTGGGTTGGAGGAGTTTACGCAGAGATTATAAGAGGAAACACTAAAGCATTCACCGAGTCTTTAGGAGAGATAGATATACTTAATTTAAAAGGCTCTCCTACAATAGTGCAAGATATCGAAAAGCAGCTTGTAGAGCAATTAGATCCTTCTAAAAAAAGAAAAAAGCCAAAAAGAACTAGTACAAGTAAAAATCATGAATCAAAAAGTAATAAATCTTCAAAGGTTCGTCGTAAAGTATTAAAAACTCCGAAAACGCGGATAAAGAAGAAAAGAAAAGAACCTGCTTTAAGACCTTTACATTTAATAGGCTTAATAAATAAAGAGTTACCTTCAACAGTAAGAAAAAATATGCAAGAGCCTGGCTTAGAAAATAGAACAGGTAGGTTTGCAAATAGTGTTGAAATAACAGATATAGTTCAAACAGCAAAAGGATTTCCAAGTATTGGCTATACATATCAAAGAGATCCTTATCAGGTGTTTGAAGATGGGGGAGGTGCAGCACCTTGGGCAAATGGTCAACGAGACCCCCGACAAGTAATTGATAGATCTATTCGAGAGCTTGCAGTACAGTTCGCAATTGGAAGATTCTATACCAGGAGAGTTTAATGGAACAAAGTAGACAGTACACAACCCGACGTCTTGGCATAGTAGAAGCTCTTGTTGATGCCTTAAAAGATATTGATGGTACGGGGCACTACTTAAGTAACTTAGACCAAAACGTATCTCCTCGCCTGAAGTTTTGGGATGAAGTAGAAGAGTTTCCTGCCCTACATTTAAATGCGGGGTCAGAGACTAGAGAGTATCAAGCTGGAGGGTATAAGGATAGATTTTTATCTTTAACAATTCGGTGTTATGTGAAAGAAGAAGATTCAGTAGCGGCACTGGATGCTCTATTAGAAGATGTAGAGACCGTAATAGAAGAAAATTCAAGAATTAGGTATAAAGATCGCAACAATGTTGATCAATATACACAACAAATCACTGTCGTTAGTATTGATACCGACGAAGGTGTACTTGAGCCTCTAGGCGTAGGAGAAATAGTCTTAGAGGTTCGATATTAGAAAATACTGGCACGAACAAAAGTTCACGTCCACGTCTTTTCAGGATAACATAGGAGATTAACTATGGCAAATGATTTATTTTTTAGCAGAGACACAAAACTGGTTGTGAAATGCGACTCAACCTTTTTTGAGATTCCAGTACTAGACGGATTCTCGTTCTCTCAAGCAACAAACGCATCAGAGGTAACTCTGAACGAAATGGAGTCATCAGCAGGAGTTAGCCGAAGAGGTCGTAAGATGTTTAACGATTCTATGGCACCTGCAGAATGGTCTTTTTCAACTTATGTAAGACCTTTTCTATCTACGGTGGATGCTGTAACTAGTCCTACGGGTCTTGGATGGGACGGTACAAGTGCACAAGTGCATGCAGTAGAAGAAGTTCTCTGGGCAGCACTAGTAGGAACAGCAGACTTTACAGAAGGAACAGCCTCTTCTAATTCTTCTTGGGCTGATAATGTTACTAATAATACAACTTCTGTGCCTTGGGATGCTAATACGGAGCCACGTTTAACAGTCGACTTTTTAGGATCTAACAAGTCCACAGTTAAAGAACTTGAACTTTACTTTATTATGGGCTCAGGAGCTTATGATGCAGGCACGCACCAAGTATATAAACTTGCTAAAGCAGTAGTTAACTCCGCAACAGTAGACTTTGATATTGATGGTATTGCTACTATTAACTGGTCAGGTTTTGCTTCAAGTATTACGGATGAAGGTTCACAGCCTACAGTAACTATTAAGGAAGGATTATCTGCCACTAATAACTTTATTCGTAACAGATTAACTACTCTAGTAGTAGGAGCAACTGCAGCGGAAAACATTGTAACTTCGTATACTCTGACTCTGACAGGTGGTAGTGTTAGTTTTGAAAATAATATTACTTATCTAACTCCAGACACGATTGGTGAAGTAAATAGTCCTATCGGGCATGTAACAGGTACTCGTACTATTGGAGGTAGCTTTACTTGTTACTTGTCTAACTCATCAGCAGGAAGTTCAGACTTATTTGAAGATCTGGTTACTTCTACTACTACTACTACGAATGATTTTGACTTAACATTCCATATTGGTGGTACTCCTGCAAGTACTACAGCAGGCCCTCACTTGTCGATAAACCTTCCGGCCTGTCACTTAGAGATTCCCTCGCATAGTATTGATGATGTTATTTCTATTGAGACTACCTTTAGTGCTCTACCTACAGATATTACTTCTGCAGATGAAGCTACTATACAGTACAAAGGCCTGGCTGTAGCATAGTAGGAACAACGTAAAAAAAGTTCTTGACATGGGAGGTCTTTTGGACTATACTATGTAATAGAAAATCGGAGCAAGGGTGGATTTTCACCCTTGTTTCGTTTCCATTAATAAGATAACTAAGGATATAACATGATCGACACAACCAAACCAGCAGTATCACTTGCGAGTCTTATGACTCCTAGTAAAACCGTAACAATTGACTTTCCAGGTCATGTAGGTATGACAATAGATCTTTGCTATCTAGCCCGAGAAGAGCTAGTAAAATTACGTAAAAGATGTGTTACAACAAAGTTTAATAAAAAAACTCGTCAGCCAGAAGAAGAGTTAGATGAAGAAAGATTCTTAGTAGAGTATTGTAAAGCAGTAATCAAAGGATGGTCAGGCTTAAAATATAAGTACCTAGAAGAGCTTCTATTGGTAGATGTTTCTGCTCTTGACCCTGATGATGAACTCCCTTTTACACAAGATAACTCAGAGCTACTTATGAGAAATGCAGGTGACTTTGATACTTGGGTTACTGAAACCGTGAGTGCCCTTGAAAATTTTACTGGGAACAAGTAGACGCAATACGGGTTCTGCTTGAGAAATATGTAAAGCAATCAGGTCAGATTGACTTAGATAAGTACTTGCTTATCTGTGATCAATTGGGTGAAGAGCCCGATCCCGATAAGATGCCGCTCGAGACTTCAGATCTTCCTTCTGATGTCCAAGTGGCATTTTTTATATTTGGATTTCTTGAGGATATTTGGGATGGCATGTCCGGCTCTTACATGGGTAAGAACTGGGGCAATATAGAGTACCTATTCAACCTTTATAATATAGAAGAACCTAGACACATGCTTTATCTAATGAAAATGTGGGAAGGAATACTAGTAGCCCATAGAGTAGATAAGGCAGAAAAGCAGAAAAAGGCAGAACAAAGACGTTCTGCGGGCGGTGGAAAGAATTTCACCCATAATGTGAAAGGCTAATGGCAAAAAATAAAATTATTCTTGATGTAAAAGTTGATGATAAGGGTGGTACCAAAAAGCTCGGAGTAGAGTCGAAAAAAACCGCTAAAAACCTTGACAAAATGGGCACCTCTGCACGTACCGCAGATCGTAATATTAAAGGAGCCGCACAGGCCTCTTCTGGGGCAGGTAAAAACTTCTCTAAAATGGCACAAGGAGCAGGAGGATTAGTAGGGGTTTATGCAACTCTGGCAGCTTCTGCTTTTGCCGTTTCAGCAGCTTTTAACTTCTTAAAAGGTGCAATGGATTTCAAAAATCTACTAGAGGGTCAAAAAGCTTTAGGCGCAGTAACGGGTGTAGCCTACAAGACAATAACTAATTCTGTAGTAGAGGCCACTAATGGACAGCTAAAATATGCAGAAGCAGCAAAAGCAGCCGCAATTGGCTCTGCTTCTGGTATAAGTCCTGATCAGCTAAATAGATTAGGTGCAGCGGCAAAGAATGCGTCTCTCGCTTTAGGAAGAGATCTAGGCGATTCTTTCGATAGATTAATACGTGGTGTTACAAAAGCAGAGCCTGAGCTACTTGATGAATTAGGTATTATACTTCGTTTGGAAAATGCTACTCGCAAGTATGGTCAAGAAATTGGTAAGTCTAAAGATGAGTTAAATGAATTTGAAAGGAGCCAAGCAGTAGCAAATGAAGTATTATCCCAAGCGGAGCGTAAGTTTGGTGCCATGGAAAAAATGATGGATCCTACGGCTCATTCTTTGAATCAGTTTGCAAAAGCTTTTGACGACTTACTAAATAAAATTAAAACGGGCGTTGCAGACGTTATAGGCCCCCTAGCAAGTTTTCTAGCTAATAATATGATGGCACTAACGGGAGCAGTAGCTTTATTTGCAGGCGGCTTACTTAAGCAAGTACTTCCGAGTATGAGTGCCTGGAAAGAGTCCAGTCAAGCTACTGCCAAACAAGTAGGAAGAGATCAGCAGGCTGTTCAGTTAAGACTTGCAAGAACACAAAAAAGTTATGAGAAATTAAAACTTGCACGTATGAATGATGCAAGTATTGCTAAAAAAGCAGGTGCAAAAATAGCCGCAGAGGTGCCAGGAGGTACTAAGTCAGGGCAGGGCGGATTAGACTTTTTAAAGGGAAACACAGACTCTAAAAGATCTCAGAGAGCGGCAGATAAAGCACTTCTGAATGCTGAAAATCAACTTAAAAAATCTGCAAAAAAGAGAACAGGTCTTTTAAAGAATATGAATGCACAACAAGTTGCCGATTTACGAAAAAGTTATAATATAAGGGCGGGCATACACAAAAAAGGCATGGCCGACTTTGCCTTCCAACTGAAAAAAGGAGGCTTAGCTATAAAAAGCTTTAAACTACAATTAACCTCAATGGCTTCTACAGCTAAGGTTGCTTTCGCAGGGTTAGCAGGAGCAGCAGCTACAGCAGGAGCAGTAATAGGTAAGGCTTTCTTTTGGATATCTATGCTTTCAATAGCTTATGATGGCATGAAAATGATAAAAGAGTACTTCTATCCTATGTCTGAGGAGACAAAAAAATTAGAAAAAAGAACAGAAGAACTCACTAGTAAGTACAAAACTTTAGGGGAGGAACTCGGCCGTACTGTAGATGTTATGAAAGACTACACCATGCTTAACGGCTCAGACATGATACAAACACGGGGAAAGGCTGTGGGTAGTTTAGGTTTGACCTCTATGATTAAAGAAATAAATGAAGCTATTGAAATGTACCCCGATAGAATGATCCCCGATGAAATGTTTGAAAGGATGATAAAAACAGCAGATGCAGCCGGAGAATTAGATGAGGGCTTTAAAGTTCTGTCCGCTTCTTTAAATAGCGGAACCAAGATAACCGATGAGCAGCGACTAAGCATGGTAAATCTTGGAAACGATTTACAAAATGTTGGAATAACTCTTGATAGATTGCCTTCAAAAATTGCAGCAATGAATACACAGCTTACTAAACTTACTGGTACCATCAAAAAACCTTTTGCCTCAGAGCTTCAATCTTCTTTAACTGCTGTAATTGATTCCCAAACCGTAGCTTTAGCAGCCAGGGGCACTGAATTAGGTAAAGAAGCCGCTCAGTTAGAAGAGTTCGAAAAGAAACATAATATTGATAGAGATGGAAAAGGTCTAAAAATTGGACAAGTAGAAAGTGATCTACCCACCCTAAGTGGCCAGCCTCAAATGGTAGATGTGTTTGCCAAACCCTCCCAAGAGATACTAGATATTCATGCTAGAAGTGTAGAGCAGCTAAATCTTCAAAACTCCGCACTGGGCGATTTAAGTAAAAGGTTAGAGACTAATAAGTTTTTTACTGAAGCACTAAAAGAAAATCAAGACGAGATGACAAGGCTAAGTAATGAACAAGTAACCGCACAGACAGAAGCCGCAGCAATGCGAACAAACGGAATAACTATAGAGGACAAGATAAAAAATGTTCAAGCACAGGGGTTAATATTATCTAAATCTGCAAATGACGAGCAGCAAGCACTTTTACTCTTAAGATCACAAGAAGTTTCTTTAACAGATGAAAACGGAAAAGCCCGAGAAAATTTACTAGATACAGAGATAACTACACTCGAGCAAGTAAGAGCACAGATTATAGAAGGGGAAAAGAAGTTACAACAAGCAAATAGAGAAATTGAATTAGGCGAAGAAAATAATAGTATAAAGATTGTTGAACTGAACCAGCAAAAAGTTATAAATGAGCAAATAAGAAAAAGGCTGGCTTTAACTACCGCAATCTTTCGTACTTCTTTAGCTTTAAAAAATATTCAAGCAGGAGGGACAGGTTTATTTGGGCAAGCCCGAGGGCAGGCTGCAGACAAAGCTTTTGAAACTAACCTAAATGCAAAGCGCTCACAAGCAGAGCAAGATGTATTAGATACGCAAAAAATTGTAGATGCTGAAAAGGCTAAAGAAGGAACTCCAGGGTATGATCCAATGAACGCTTTTAACGCTCAAAAAGCAAATCAAGGGGCTACTAATCGTTTAGCTTCTCTAAACCAGGAGATAGAGCTTTACAAAAAGAGAGAAGAGCTAGTACTACTAAACGCTAAGGGAGAGACAGAAGCTCTGCAACTAAAGGTACAATCTATATCTATGAACCCTGCTATGACGGCTTTCAATGTTCAAATGAATGAACTAAAAAGTCAAGGAGTAGAGTTAACAATTGCAGAGCAGGGCCTGTTATACGAGGAAATAAAAACACAAACAATGCTTGCTAAACTGGCAGAAAATAAACAAGCACTTTTTGATGGAATTGCAAGCAGTATGTCAGCCGCCTTTACCTCAATTGTTACAGGAACAGCTTCGGCAAAAGAGGCTTTCAAAAGTATGGCAATAAGCATACTTTCCCAAATCACACAAATGATTGCTCAAATGATGATTATGAGAGTTCTTATGAGTGCTTTTGGAATGGGTGCACCTACTGATGCGGGAATGACTGATTTTTCCTCAGGATATAATGTAGCGGCTATTGCTAGAACTGGAGGAGTATTTTCAGAAGGTAAAAAAACGCAAGGATACGCAACTGGAGGAGTCGCAAGAGGCTCAACTTCAGGATATCCAGCAACTCTTCACGGAACAGAAGCAGTAGTTCCTTTGCCGAATGGAAGATCTATACCTGTAGATATGAAAGACAGCGGTGCAACAAACAATAATATTGTAGTTAATATATCTACAGACGGACAAAGCAGTAAAGAAGGCAGTTCAGGACCAGATATGGACAAGCTTGGTGCCGCCGTAGCCTCTGCAGTTCAAACGGAACTACACAACCAAAAACGATCAGGCGGAATACTTAATCCGTATGGAGTAGCATAATGACAATAGGTTTTATATATGATGGAGGTACCACATACGCTACCCCCGATAAATCAATGGCAAAGCAGAGCACTCCCCGAGTACTGGTCGCTAGTTTTGGAGATGGGTATGAGCAGCGAATTGCAGATGGAATTAATACTTTAAACGAAACCTATTCTTTAACTTTTAGAACCCGTCCTAAGGCTTATATCGATGATGTAGTAGCTTTTTTAGACGCAAGAAAGGGTGTAAGTAAGTTTCCCTTAATTTTACCTGATTCTAATGTAAGTTCAAACCCTGCGGGACCTGCAGGTATTGGAGAAAGAGAAGTAAAAGTAGTAACAACTAATTACTCAGTAACCTATGACTATGATAATTTTTATAGTCTTTCACTATCATTAAAGAGAGTTTTTGAGGCATGAGCAACGTAATAGCAACAGACTTACAAACGCAAGAAATTGATTCGGAACTTATCGAACTATTTGAAGTAACCTTGCCTAACGGAACAACCTTGTATTTTCACCCTGGTTTAGATTCTGATTCGACAGACTTACAGTTTCGAGATAAAACTAGTCCCTACGCTATTCGCGATTATATTGCTATGCCTATTATGATCGATGGCCTCGAACTACAAGCCGATGGAGCATCCAATAGGCCTTCTTTTACGGTTGCAAATATAGGTTCATTATTTCAGTCAGAGCTAGGAGGCTTTAAAAATGATGACTTAATAGGACAAAGACTTAAACGTCGTCAAACTTTAAGAAAGTATCTGGTTGGAGAAAATAATGATGCTTCTCCTCCAATAGAGTTTTCTACTCAAGAATATGTAATTGATAGAGTGCGAGAAGAGAACGCACTTTCTATTACTTATGAAGTAGCCACTCCTTTTGATTTACAGAATATACAGATACCGCGACGTATTGTAGTAGGTAAATACTGTAGCTGGAAGTACCAAGGACATGCTTCTGGAGAAGGCGGCGGATGTACATGGAATACAGATGGAGCAGTTAACTATAATGGAGATGGAACTATACGTGCTCATAAAGCCTACTTTGACTTTGACGATCGACCTCTCATAGCCTCAGAAAGTATTACTGCCACTTTTAATGCAAGTACCGCATACACTACTAGTGACTACATTACTCATGGAGGCAAGTTTTGGGTGCGTACAGTTGCAGGAACAGGCAACGCTCCTTCTACAACTTCTGCTTATTGGAAAGAAGTTCGTAAATGGACTGAATGGGCTTCGGGAACTACTTATCAAATAGGCACTCTTGTTCGGTATAATGCAGTAACAATATGGAAAGCCCGCATAATTTCAACAGGACAAATACCTACAGATACAAGCCCTTACTGGGTTAGAGAAGAAATATGTGGTAAAACATTACAGTCTTGTAAAGCTCGATACGGCTTTAAACCTTCCGTGCTTACAAGTGCAAATCAAAAACCAGAAGGATCAACAAATTTAGCAGCTCGTCTACCTTTTGGATCATTCCCCGGAACCTTAAAGTATTAATTATGAATCAAGTAGAAGAAATTAGAGAACATTTTGAAAAGTGGTACCCTAAAGAAGGCTGTGGCGTACTAGCAGTAGTTAAAGGAAAGAAAAAATGGTTTCCTTGTGATAATGTAGCAGAAGATGAGAATGACTTCGTTATAGACTCAAAACAGTATATTAGTATAGGACACCGAGCAGATATTGTAGGTATTGTACATAGTCATCCCGATGGAACCACAGAGCCTAGTGGAAATGATATTAAGTACTGTAATGCGGTGGGAATACCTTATTATATATTTAGTTATCCTGAAATGGATATGGAGATATTGCACCCTGTACGAGAGAGTAAATCTCTTTACGGAAGAGACTATGAGTTTGGTGTAAATGATTGTTTTGAAGCGGCAAAAGATTATTATATTTCAAAAGGTTTGGAAATACCTAACCGCCCTCTTTTTGAAGACGATTGGTGGGAAAAAGATTTAGATTATTTTACCGACGAGTACATAGGTACTTGGGGGTTTAAAAGAATAGAAGACAGCATGCAAAAAGGTGACTTAGTCATTTTTACAATCAATGCTTTAGTAGGTAATCATTGCGGAGTTTATTTAGGAGATGATATATTTTATCATCATGCAGAAAACAGAATATCCTGTAGGGAAAATATTTACCCCTTTTGGAAAAAGTATATAACCGGAGTTTATCGTTATGCAGCATAGTGTATATTTACAAGGAGAGCTAGGAGAAAGATTTGGCAATAAGTTTATTGTCAATACCTGTAATTATGCGGAAGTTTTTAAATGCATAAACGCAAACAGACCCGATTTTTTACCTTATGTAAGAAATTGCCACGAACAAGATATAAATTTTATAGTTGAAACAGAAGATGGTACTATAGACCATACAGATGCACTTACTCCTTTAGCTAAAGGAGACATAACTATATCTTTGGTACCTGCAGGTTCTAAAAGCGGTCTTGGAAAAATATTAGCAGCGATAGCTATAATTGCTTTTTTAGTTTTTAACCCTCTAACATTAGCAGGAGGAGGTAATCTTATTACTGCGGCTACGGCTGGAAGTTTTGGAACAGCAGGAACTTTAGCAGTACTGGGAAGTGTCCAGCTAGCAACAAGCCTAGCTATTGCTGGCATACAGCAAATAATGGCACCAGATCCTGCAGTAGACCAAGACGCCCCTACTAATTATCTTTTTAGTGGAGGAGCAAACAATGCTGTAGAAGGAGACCCTATACCAATTCTTTATGGAGAACTAAGAGTCCCGGGCAGGCCTATAGCTGTGGACATACTTCAAGGTGGAAATGGTAGTAATGGTGGTATGTTTGATCAAGATATAATAAACAATACCGCAACAGACTCAGCAAATAATACTAATATAGTTTCACAGAGACAGCAGGCCTAATAGGAGCCCCAATATGATTTCAGGAATTGACTTAAACGGCATGGATCTCGACTTTAGCCATTTAAAAAATGATAGACAGACAGTATCAGTAACAGATCTTATAGCTGAAGGGCCTATTTACGGACTTGTTGATGGGGCGGCTTCTGTTTATCTAAACGACGATAGGGCTGTTCCTCTCTCAGAGACTGGTAATTACTATAGTCAAAGCGCTGCCAGAGTCACTTTAACAAACGGCTCTACCTCTGCTGTTATTACGGGAGCGGGAGCACATCCAATTATACAGTCAGAAACAGGCGATAAGTATTTAATTGTAAGAGCAGCGCATGGAACAAAACAGGTTACCGCCTCAAACGGATCTGCGGGTACTGATAACTATGCTATTACTGCTACATTAACTACTTCTGACGGGTCTGCTTTCTTTACTGATAGTATGATTTCTACCCCTGAGGATGTAGACACTCATGTTCCCGCAAGACTAGGGCTTATGGCAGCTGGAGGAGTGGGCGATGGTGCTTTTGGAGAGGGTTGGATAACTAAACGAACTAGTAGCTCTGTGGCTGAGTTTGTTCCTGGAGGAGCCGCAGGCCCGTCTGGTATATGGATTCCTAATGGTACTTACTCGCTGGAAGTAGACAAAATAGCTAAAATTTCATCTATTTCAGGAACTACTGTTATTTTGGAGTCAGCATGGTCAGGCAACCCTGCTGCGTCTCCTGTATTAAGCCTTAGATTCGACGTTACAGGAGCCATAGTTAAGAAACTCGACCCTATAACACAAACACAAACAACTAACCATGAAGGAGTAACCACTCAGTTTAGGGTAGGCACTCTTGCACAGACTCCTTTTAGCGGTCGAGGAGGGCACGGAGCTACTTCTATAAGTAACTCTCCGAGTGCAGGAGGGGCACTAATACAAAGTAGTACCTACAATTCAGGTAGCGGAGACGCCCCTAAGGTCTTAATAGGGAGCTCAAACTCCGGTTTCAAGCTAACTGCTAGCCAATTGCAAGAAGTAGATGAAGCTCGTTTTACTATTGCTTATTCAGGAGGGCATTACGCAGTAAACGGTGAAGGAAGTGACAGAGGTACTTTTACTCAATATAGAACTATGATAGCAATTAAAAAACCTGGAGAAAGTTCTTTTGAAGCTTACCAAGTTTTAAAGCATCCTTTAGTTCATCAGGGACTACACAAAAACGCGGTTACTTTTGTTGAAACAATAGACTTAACCGCGTTTAGGCCTTTTTCTGACTTTAAAATAAAAGTTGAAAGAATAACTGACCACCAAGGCGATGCATATAAAACTCAAACTGAGAAAGGTTCTGGATGGACTCAAGTTACTTCGGCTTCTTTAATAAATACAACGTGTGTTATCAAAGATATATTAACACACCCTTTTACTGCACTCGGTAAAGTAACTTTTGATACAAAAAAGTTTACAGGAATGCCTACAAGATCTTACCATGTTAGAGGTTTAAAAGTGTCTGTTCCTTCTAACTATATTACAAGAGAGCAAACGAGTGATGGAGTTGCTACTTATAATCGTAATACTACAAGCGGTGCTACTACTACTTCTTATCAAGACTGGGATGGTGCTTTTGCTGAGGAAA
>Ga0233432_10000781_pt1 | contig 30731 bp, 25 predicted proteins | sample SI_122_August201_6_FD_179870 | JGI IMG/M metagenome (GOLD analysis project Ga0233432, IMG submission 179870) | Seawater microbial communities from Saanich Inlet, British Columbia, Canada - SI_122_August2016_10_MG | ecosystem: Environmental > Aquatic > Marine > Inlet | place: Canada: British... | reverse complement strand
GGTAAAGAACGATGGGGCCATTTTCTGAACGACCAACCATAATTGGATTGTAAGATGCTTGCCCTCCCAGTGGAAAGATGATTTCTGAGACACTTTTGAGTATTGCATGAATATCTTTCTGGTTACCAGTGCCCCAATCATTAGAAATTATTTTTATTTTTGGGACTTTATTAGAATTATGATCATTATGTTGATTTGCTGTATTTCTTATTTTGCAGCTATAAAGACTAAACGCTGAAAAAAATAGTATTGTTATTCGAATTCGATTCATTTGGAAAATTCCATATTTAGTCATTCCTATATCTCTATCTTAATGTAAAGCTATCTTTAAGTAAGAAGATTTCGGACTGAACGAAAGACTTTAATATCTCATTTTCGAGCATTCGATTGATAAATGAACCCTATTTACCAAAAGAAACTTAAGTATTTATTACAGATTTTAATGAAACAGTTGGGATCAAAATCTTTCAATTTAGCACCTTCGAGTTTGGCAATTGGAAACTTTTTCATTAATCTTCAACTAATGATTTCGTTAAACAAAATTTTTCTTAATTTATTATGTGTAACAACATTTGTGAATTTTTCTTACTCTAAAGAGTCTCCGCTTACATTATGGATTAGTTCTTTTCAGGATCAGGTATACTACGAAAAGATGGCAGACTTATTTGCTAAAAAAAATAAAGGATTTGAATTAAAAGTCACGGCCTATGGGTTTCGGGAAATGCCTGACAAACTTGGAGTCGCACTCCGCACTGGTCAGGGTATCCCGGATATGGTGCAGCTAGATGAAACCTTTTTCGGTGTATTTCTTAATGGTCCAAGTCCTTTTCTCGATCTCACCGAGTTAGCCAAAAAATCCAACTTGGATAAAACGCTTCATCCACGCAGGCTAGAAGTTTTTACTTTTAAAGATAAGCTTTTAGGTCTCCCTCAGTCCTTAAGTGCAATGATGATGTACTACAGAAAGGATTTATTTGAAGAGTTTAACATCAAACCCGCTGAGCTTGAGACATGGGAAGATGTTGCGAGAATAGGACGGGAACTACAGGAAGCAAACGGGCAAAGAATGCTGGCATTGGATGGTACCTTGTTTGATGTTTTACTTAGGCAAAAAGGATCAGATCTTTTTGATAAAAAAGGAAACTTCCTTCCCGATGAGAATGTTGCTATTGAGATTCTGCAGGAGTTTGCAGATATGTCGCAAGCTCAGGTTGCGGTTATGCCAGATCGGGGATCGATCTTTGATCCAGTTTTCTTCAGTGGGGATCTTGAAACTGGAGAAGTCATGTGCGTTGCGGGTGCAGACTGGTATGGTTTGGATCTTTTCCAACAGTTTGCCCCAGGTATGGAAGGAATGTGGGGAATGATGCCACTCCCAACATGGAAAGGTAAGGATGGCAAGTTGGGACCAAGGACAGCTACTTTTGCGGGTCAGGGATTGATGATTTGTCAAGCGACCCAAAAGAAAGATGTAGCATGGGCATTCTTAGAGTTTGTTATGAAAAACAAGGAAGCAAATGCCGAGAGATTTCTTCAAGGAAATAGTTTTCCTGCTTACCTTCCATCTTGGGAAAATGAAGATCTTTTAAATGAGCATCCATATTTTAAACAATCAATGGGCAAGCTACTCGTAGAGTTAGCCGATGAGATCCCTCCTGTTGTCGTCGACCCGCGTCGACCCCAAGCCATTTTCTTAATGCAGGAAAATTATTTTGGATCTGTAATGTTTGGTGCACTTTCACCCGAGGAAGCAATATCTCAATACCGGGAGGCAATGAAGCAGTCCTGGGGTAACCGTTAAAGATCTTTTAAGTCTAGTATGAACGGAATGCCTAAACAAAGCATTCGTTATTTATACCCGTTGTTGGGACCTTTTATCTTTTTTTGGATTATGTTTTGGTTGTTACCCTTGGGTTTGGGGATCAATCTTTCTTTGCAGGATCCTAGTACAGGTATTACAAATATTGCTGGAGAAAAGGTTCAATATGTTGGTTTTGAAAATTTCACTAGGACAATAAGCGACCCTAAATTTCACAAAGCATTGGGTAACACGATGTGGTATGTAGTAGGTTCAATTCTTTTTATCCTTCCTATCGCCTTTTTTTTGTCCGTGGCCTTGTTCGAACTATCCCGATTTCTTCGGGGCATAATCGCTTTTTGTCTATTAATTCCCGGACTTGCATTACCCGGTGCCATGTCGAAATTATTTTATCTTTTTTTTCATGGAAGGGAAGGCGCCTTAAATCAATACTTTGTCATTCCATTTGGGTTTGATCCCATTAATTGGATGATGGATCCGGATTTCATTATGCCTTCATTGGTGATGCAGGCAGTTTGGAGATGGACGGGTGTGGTCACACTGTTTTTTCTTTGCGGTTTGGAGGGAATTCCTCGGTGGCAATTTGAACTTGCGAAATTAGAGGGTTTTACAAATTTCAAAAAGGTGCGTTTAATTTTTCTTCCAGGACTCCGCAACCTTGCACTCTTTGTCTCAGTTTTTTTGATTGTGGATGGGGTGGCTGCTTTTTCTGGTGCTTACACTTTATTAGGTGGTTCTGGTGGAATGCTTGATTCAGGACTTTTACTCGTGACTTATGTCTATCAGGTTGCTTTTCCTGGAGGCTCCGGAAGATTTGATTTACCCGGTGCTGCGGCCATGAGTCTTTTAGTTGCCCCTTTGATAGGGGGAGTACTTTTTACTATTCTTAAAACTAGAACTTTATTGAAAAAGGTATGAGACGAATCCTTTCCATTGTCTTTATTTCAACCTTTTTACTGATAAGCCTATATCCATTTGCCTGGATGTTTTTCTCTTCTTTTAAGTCGAATAAAGAGATCTATCAGCCAACGATGCTTTTACCAGAGCAATTTGACGGAGTGGCTTACAAAATGTTGATGGAAGAACAGTTTATCGATTTTAAGGGGAGTCTTTGGCAATCCATTTTCGTTGCTACAAGCCAATCTTTATTAGCAACTTTAATATCAGCTTTAGCTGGCTTTACATTAGCTAAATATTCATTCCGTGGTAAATCTTGGCTTATAGGGCTTGCTGTGATTATTATTCTAATACCCCGCCAGGCGTTAGTTGTTCCAGTTTTTGAGTGGTTCAATTGGCTTGGTTTGACTGGGACTTCATTTTCTTTAATCCTATGTGGCATTGCCAGTGGTTTGGGGGTTGTTTTTTTTGCACAGAGTTTTAAGCAATTGCCCAATGAATTGATGGAAGTTTCGAAGATAGAAGGAATATCTCCTATTAGGATCTTTCTTCTTATCATTCCTCTTTTCACTCCAAGTTTGATAACCTATTTTTTACTTCACTTCGCACTTTGCTGGCAGGAGCATTTACTTGCTCTTTTGCTTTTAGATGAATCGAAATTGACTTTGCCTTTAGCTCTTGCAAAGCTTAGTGATTCCAGTCATCGAGCCCCTGAAGCTATTGGAATGGCAGCGGCAACGATTTCTTTTCTACCAATTCTTTGTTTGTTTGCTTTGTTCTTTACTAAAATGAGAACTGCTTTGTCTCAACTCTCTATTAACTGAACTCTATTTTTTGTATTCGAATCAAACCATAGCGAGGATTCCCAATCGATCGCTAGAGCAACTCGCTCCCCACTTCGTAAACCGGAGATTGGTTGCTTGCAGGTCAAATTGATATTTTCAAAACTTAGATGAACGATTTGAGAATCGCCCAGATATTCTATCCTTTTAATCAGGAACTCACCATTGGCGTCATCAGCCATGATTTTTATATTTTCTGGTCTGATACCGAGGGTTAGGTTTTTGCGGTCTTTCTTGTGACTGATCAAGGTTTTCAGTGAAAGAGATGATTTTTGGCATCTGAAAATACCTGAGCCTTCAGCATCTGAATAGTGAGAATTTCCTTGGAGTATGTTGATCGGGGGAATTCCAAAAAAATTCGCCACAAATAGATTACATGGATTAAGGTAAAGTTCTTCCGGAGTCCCTATTTGCTCGATCTTTCCATGATTAAGCAAACATATACGCTGTCCCAATGTCATAGCTTCGATTTGATCGTGCGTTACAAAAATAGTTGTCTTCGCATGTTTAATATGAAGATTTGCCAACTCTTCCCGCATTTTCATTCTAAGGTTGGCATCTAGGTTACTCAGTGGTTCGTCCAGTAAATGAATAGAAGGATTTCGTACAAGTAGCCGAGCGAGAGCTACCCGTTGTCTTTGACCACCAGACAACTCTGCAGGCTTGCGTTCTAGATATTCATAAAGTCCGAGGTTTTTTGAAACTTGCTCTACCGTCTGTTTTTTTTCAGCTTTAGAAAGTGGACTGTTCCCAAGTCCTAACCCAATATTACGAAAAATAGATAAATGCGGGAATAGGGCATAGTTTTGGAAAACCATCCCTAAATCCCGTCGCTCAGGTGAGAGCTGGGTAACCTTTTCTTTATCAAAAAATAGTTGTCCTTCGGATGGGCTTTCCAAACCTGAGATAATCCGTAGTAATGTAGTCTTGCCACAACCAGATGGTCCCACTAATGCCAGTAATTCACCATTCTTGACCTGAAGTGAAACTGAGCGTAAGGCTTGGGTTCCATCTGGAAAAGTTTTACTTATCGATTCAGTCCGTATTTCCGGCATGGGTTCCATGATGTAATACTAGGACCCATGCGTAAAGAGTAGATAGTCTTGAGGTATTCGCTTGTCGGAAAATTTGCAGGCACTAGAATGACTTAAATGATTTCCACACGATTCATAGCTTTGCCGATCGTTTTAACCTTTTTTTTGATAGGCGGTTGCGTGAAAAACCAGGAGAAAAATGTTGAGATATCGCAGGAGAGTACCTCCGTATTTATTGAGTCAGAAATGGCAGTCATGGTGAGTGATTGTTTGGTTTGTCATGGCACGAAAGAAGCTCAACGCGGACCCATTTTAAATGGAATGGATTATTGGTATCTTTCTGAACAGCTACAAAAGTTTCATTCTGGAGTGCGTGGTCAGAATCCAGAAAATAGATCTGAATATTTGATGGGAGTTGGGATTCGAAAAGTTAAGAACCAGGTTGAAATCGCGTATTTGGCCAATTGGTTTTCCAATCAAGAAACAATCCCAGCTATCCGTACGATTCGAGGGGATTTGATACGAGGGAAAGAATTATATGAACAAAGGTGTGTCCAGTGTCACGGTGAACATGCTGAAGGTAATCGTAAGCTTCAATCGCCTGCTTTAGATAAATTGGAAGGCTGGTATTTTATTGAGCAGATGCGAAAATTCAGGTCAGGAGATCGTGGATATCATCTAATGGACGAATGGGGTAAAGTAATGGCTTCCGCATCCAAAGATCTTTCGGATTGGGACCTAAAGAACATGATAGCCTATGTAATTGATGAATTTGGACTTCCGGAAGCAGCACCTCTTATCGATTCTGCGATCCCTGCACCTTCAAGCAAGCCGTTTTGATTTACTCACCATGAATCTCACGCAGTGCGGCCAATCTTTCCGGAGTTCCTACATCGTCCCATTCTCCGTGTATTAGTCGACCTGCTACGCGGTCTTGATTGATTGCATGCTTCAGGCGTGGTACAATCGAAAACTTTTCTATTTTTGCGCCATCGAGGATAGACGGATGGTAAAGAGCTATTCCTGAGTATAATAGGGCGGGAGCGTCTGATTCTTTTACTCGGTTTTCATCAAGCTCAAAATCTCCCTTTGTTCGCCATTCTGGTTGTTTGACTAAAAATAACATAGCCTGATCGTTTGGCTCTAATGATTTGGGAATTGAAGAGAAATCGAGGTCGCACCATACATCTCCATTCACCACCATAAAGGTTTCTGCTCCCAAAAGAGGTAGTGCTTTGGCCATACCTCCCCCTGTTTCAAGAGGCTCGGGTCCTTCGTCTGAGTATTCTATGGAAAGATTCCAGGATGAACCATTACCAAGAGCTTCAGGTATCTTTGATCCAAGGTGACCAAGGTTAATCACCACTTCTTTGATTCCTGCATATGCTAGCTTTTCCAAGTGGTGTACTAAAAGTGGTTTTGCTCCTACGGTTATGAGAGGTTTTGGGATATGGTCGGTTACTGGGCGTAGTCTTTTGCCGTATCCGGCAGCTAAAATCATTGCTTTCATATACTTTATTTCTCAATGGTTGCATGTTTAACAAGTTTTTTGATCTCGTTAAGTTCTGGGTTTCGGTCAAGAACGGTAGTAATGTAACGAAGGACCCGCGGTACATCTTTCATATATTCAGGTTTATGATCACGTTTATTTAACCGATGAAAGATTCCCACACATTTTAAGTGTCTTTGTAATCCTGCTAAATCAAACCAACGAGTGAAATCGGTCTTGTCTGCTTGGCAGGAGTTACAACCAGAAGCGATTAAATTTTGTTGAAATGAAAGAATAGTCGGCATGATCCAATTTTCATCGTTGTCTACATAACAGTCACGCAAAAGAGATACTAGATCATAGGTTATTGGACCATACATCGCTCCCTGAAAGTCAATGATACCAAGTTCGTTTTTGGAGCGGACTAAGATATTCCGGCAATGGAAATCTCGGTGCATAAAGGCTTTTGGGATTTGATCAATTGAATGTGTTAAAATTTCTATATGCTCCTGATATTCTTTTTCTGGGATTTCCGGTAGACACCATTCCCGAAAAATTTCCAGCTCTTTCCATTGCCATGAAATATCAAAGGTTGGTAATTTGTGTACAGCTCCCGTAAGCGAACTTTGCATGGAAATAATTTCATCCGTAGCTAATTGATAAAGGGTGTTGTGATCAGTACTTTTAACAAGTGCGTCCTGAAAATGAAAATCTCCAAAATCAGATAGGACCATAAATCCTTGGTTCAAGTCTTTTGCATGAATTACGGGAACACTAATGCCCGATCTTTTCATCCATTCGCCTATTTCGACAAAGGGTAGCGAGTCTTCCTGGTCAGGAGGGGCATCCATTACAATGTAAGACTTTTCTTGGTGCAGAAGTCGAAAATACCTGCGGAAACTTGCGTCAGCCGAAGCTATACTGAGAGATCCTCCTTTGAAAGGAGTATCAAATTCCAACCACTTTGCCAACAAGGCACTTCTTTCGTCCGCCACCGAAATCACATGCTTGTTTTGTGATACCCAATAAAAAGGGTCAAAGAAAAAAGTTTTTTAATTGAGTAAAAGAATGGATGAACATGATTAAGCTAGCAAATCATGCACTACTTTGGGATGCTCTACACCAGTCAGACGTTGATCGAGTCCAAGATATTTGTAAGTAAATCGTTCATGATCAATTCCTAAAGATCTGAGGACGGTGGCATTGAGGTCATTCACATGAACCGGATTTTCCACGATATTATAAGCGTATTCATCGGTTTTCCCGTATTCAAACCCGGCTTTGAAACCACCGCCTGCCATCCACATGGAAAAGCTCCGTCCATGGTGGTCTCTACCATGATTATCCTTGGTCAATTTTCCCTGAGAATAAATGGTGCGTCCAAACTCTCCTCCGCAGACAACAATCGTGTCTTTTAGAAGCCCCCGTTGCTTAAGGTCTTTCACTAAGGCTGCGGCAGGTTGGTCAATATCTTTGCACTGGCCCCGGATTTGCTTAGGTAAATTATTATGCTGGTCCCAGCCACGGTGGAAGAGTTGAACGAAAGGAACTCCGCGTTCGGATAGTCGCCTAGCAATCAGACAGTTATGGGCAAATGTACCTTTCTTCATGGCATCCTCTCCATAAAGATCTAAGACGTGCTTAGGTTCGTCTTTTAAGTCTACCAGTTCTGGCACACTTGTTTGCATACGGTACGCCATTTCATACTGGGCAATTCGGGCATCGATTTCCAAATCTCCCGATTCCATTTTCTTGACCTGATTGATTTTGGCTATGCCATCGAGCATATTACGGCGCATTTCCCTCGAGATTCCATTGGGATTAGAAAGGTAAAGTACAGGATCTCCTGCCGAGCGAAATTTCACACCCTGGTGTTTGGAGGGTAAAAAACCACTTCCCCAAAGCCGGTCGTAGAGTGCCTGGGCATTTCCTTTCCCTTTTGAAATCATGACTACATATCCTGGTAAGTTTTTGTTTGGGCTTCCCATTCCCCAGTCAAGCCATGCACCCATCGATGGTTTTCCGGGTTGCTGGGAACCAGTATTAATTGCTGTAATGGCAGGGTCGTGATTGATCGCTTCAGTGTGTACGGATTTCACTAAAGTTATATCATCTGCAATACTCGCAATGTTAGGGATAGCATCGCTGAACCAGGAACCATTTTGTCCATGCCTTGTAAATTCAAACATTGGAGCAACGCAGGGAAATGATGACTGCCCCGATGTCATTCCGGTAATACGCTGACCATTCCGAATGCTATCTGGTAATTCAGTTCCGTGAAACTTTCGCATTTCCGGATGATAGTCGTACAGATCGATATGGGAGGGTCCACCAGATAGGAATAAATAGATGACCCGTTTAGCTGTGGGTTTAAAATGCGGACCTGCAAGAGTGCCGGCAAACTTGTCCGACGCTTCAGATGCGGCTGCATTCAACAGTGATGGATTCAACAGATGAGCTGCACCCAGTGCTCCCAGTCCGCGGGCACCAAGCCCGATCATCTGTCTGCGTGTCTGATTTTGATGAAATTCAAATGGATTCATTTTGATTACTCTCTGTTTAAGGTTTCGTCTAAGTTTAAGATCATGGAGGCCAGTACGGTCCAGGTTGCATGTTCTTGTGGAGGGATTGAAGAGTCGCGGGGAGTTTCACCAATCTTTAAAAGATCATCTGCCCGGGTTGGTTCTGTTTGAAAAATTTTATTTTGGTAAGAATAAGCATCTTTTAATACTTCTTTTCTCATTGAATCAGCAGGTCGCCCAGTTGCCAATTCGAATGCCAAGTCGAGACGATCCGAGAATGATTTAGCCGAACTTTTAAGAATCCTCTGAGCAAATGCCCGGGATGCTTCCACAAATTGTTCGTCATTTAAGGTAACCAACGCCTGCATTGGGGTATTAGTGCGTTGTCTTTGTAAAGTACATGTTTCCCTGGTTGGAGTATCAAAGGCCATCATCCCTGGGTGGGGAGCAGAACGCTTCCAATAAGTGTACATGCTTCGACGATATAGTTTTTCTCCATTATCGCGTACAAATCTGCGTCCACCATTTAAGGAAACCTCATTCCATAATCCTGGTGGTTGGTAGGGCTTAACACCGGGTCCACCAAAGGTACGATTGAGTAGACCACTTAAGGATAAAGCATTATCACGAACAAACTCTCCCATAAGACGAAAGCGTGGAGCTCGTGCATGGTATAGGTTTACCGGATCTTTTTCCATATGAACCGGACGTGTCTCGGAGGACTGACGGTAGGTGGAACTCATTACCATCTGCTTGATGGTTCTTTTCACATTCCATTTATTATCAATGAAATCTTTCGCTAACCAAGAAAGTAGATCCGGGTGTGAAGGCCAACTTCCCTGCGAACCAAAATCGCCTGGAGTGGAGACTAATGGACGTCCAAAAATAGTTTGCCAATAACGGTTAACAGTAACTCTTGCGGTAAGCGGATGATTTTCGTCGACCAACCACTTTGCCAATCCAAGGCGGTTTTTAGGTAAGTCTTTTTTCATGGGAGGAAGGAAGACCGGAGTATCCGGCAGGATCTCTTTTGATTTATCTGGTGAAGCATACTGTCCTCGCATCAGAACATAAGTTTTCCGCATTTTATTTGGAGGATTATCACCCATGATCATCGATGTGAGTTTTTTACTCTTTAACTGATTGAGATCTTTTCGTTTTTGCGTAACTGAAGCCAAGATTTCTTTGAAACCCGGATCGTGCCGATTTAAGTAGTAATCTACAAGTAGGTTTCGTTGTGCAGGGTTTACTTCTTTAGGTTCATACTTAAGGAGGGGTAGGACGGGGTCAATGTAGCCAAGACGATCAATCTCATGGGTGTTGAGCACTCGGGAATAGAGTCTGATTTCATCGATCTCCACTCCGTTCGTTGAGGCGCCGTTGAAACGGCGACCTATCCGAAATGCCTTCGGTGTTGAAATTGTTTTGGAGAGAGTATCGTGGGTAACCTGCATGGGCTGGTTTATTCCATTTAGATAAACTTGTAATCCGCTGCCTTTGTTTTTTCCGTTATAGGTAATGGTCAAATGATGCCATTGATTCGCAGGGATTGGCTTTTTGGTTACCGCTTTGAGGGCATTGGCTGGAAATTCATTAACGATGTGCATTCCAACTTTACCTCCTTCTAGCCAAATATCATAACCTCGATGTTTTTGAGATTCATCCATTTTACTAAGGATCGCCCCAGACAGATTATTTGGAGTCTTTACCCATAAGGACCAAGAAAAAGATTGGTTGTGCTCAAGTATTCCCGATGTTTTAGATTCGAGATAGCCATTTTTTTCTATTTTCAATCCACTCAGCAGTTTTCCCACAGGCGTTTGTTTGGCTTTTCCATGAAGCGTGAAAATCTGGCCATTTTTGCCTAGGTCTTTGGTATTGTTACCCTCGAAGGTATCAAAACTTAATCCACAGGTAAGTCCCTGTGGTTCGGGCGAATTATTATATGGTAAAGACATAATTGTCTTAATTTCTTCAATGGAAAGGGTACGATTGTATACACGGACTTCATCAATTTCAGTGTCATTTACATGACCCGAATTAAAACGACGTCCAATTCTGAAAGGTTTTTCAGTTTTGATCGTATTCGCTTTGAGGGTGTTTGATGCGGTTATTTTTTCCTGCTTTTCTCCATCGATGTAAATTTCGACTGCACTAGGATTTCTCTTTCCATTATAGGATACGCAGATGTGCACCCATTTGTTTACGGGAATTGTTTTCTTTGAAACAATTTTAAGGGCATTGTCTGGCCATGCATGAATAATGTGAGTTCCGACTCGCCCAGCATCCATCCATAAGTCATATCCTCGATGCTTGTTACCCTCGTTCATTTTACCTAAGATTGCACCCCCCAGATTCTTTACCGAGGTTTTAATCCATGCACTCATTGTGAATGCCTGGTTATGTTCAAAATTCCCAAAGTTTGGAATCTCAGCGTATGCATTATTTTCGATTTTGATACCCCCGGAAAACTTTGCGTGCCTCACGGCTTTCGGGGATTGATGGAGTTTACATGAGGTGACAGTTATATTACCCTGATTGGTTGAGTTTGAATCAAAGTTTAACTGGTCGAAAGGAAGATAGGCAATTAATCCCTGAGGATCCAAAAAGTCAGGCTTTTGTTTTAAATTATTTCTCGTTTTTTCTATCCATTGATCAAATGATTTAACGGATTCTTTACGACGCATGTTCATGGAAGCAACAGCTTGGTCAACTGCTTTAGTCGCCATTTCAATTTGCGTTTTTCTTTCCGGAGTAACAACTTCCACCAAAGGGGCGGTATTACCGCGTCTTGTCTGCATCCCCGGATCTGCGTTGTTATTGTAGAAAGCATAGAATTTAAAATATTCCTCTTGTGAAATGGGATCGTACTTATGGTCATGGCACTGGGCACATTCCATGGTGAGGCCCATCCATACATTTCCTGTTGTCTTCACTCGGTCCACTACATACTCGACGCGAAATTCTTCGGCAATTACTCCACCTTCATCGGTCGTCGCATGATTTCGATTAAATCCAGACGCAATTTTTTGGGCATCTGTAGAATTTGCAAGAAGATCCCCGGCTAATTGTTCGATTGTAAATTGATCGAAGGGCATGTTGTTTTTGTAAGCATTCAGGACCCAGTCTCTCCATGGCCACATATCACGGGGACCATCGTCATGAAAAACCGAAGTGTCTCCATAGCGGGAGGCATCCATCCAGACTAGAGTCATTCGCTCGGCGTATCCATCCGAAGCAAGAAGGCGATCCACCACTTTTTCGAAAGCGTTAGGGGTATGGTCTAAGAGAAATTCGTTTATTTGATCTGGAGTAGGGGGTAGTCCAGTAAGGTCGAAATAAATTCTGCGAAGTAGAGTTCGCCTGTCTGCTTCCGGAGAAGGAGAAAGTCCTTTGTCTTTATGAGTTTTAAGAACGAAAGAATCAATCGGGTTACGAACCCAATTTGGTAGTTTAGTTTTAGGCTCTTGAGTTTGCTTTACAGGTATGAATGCCCAATGACCTTCCCATTCCGCACCCTCTTCAATCCATGCCTTGATGGTCTTAATTTCGGTTTTGGTTAGTTCTTTTTTAAATTCGGGTGGTGGCATGATTTCATCCGGGTCTTCTGAAATCACTCGATGCCATGCTTCGCTATCCTCAACACTTTTTCTCACAAAAGCAGCAATTCCATCCCTTTCACCTAATGCCTCTTCTTCTAGATCCAACCGCAAATCTGCTTTTCGTGATTTTTCCGAAGGTCCATGGCAAAAGAAACATTTACTAGAGAGAATTGGACGGATGTCTCGATTGAATGATATCTTTTCTGCAAATCCATTGTGAGGCAACAGGACATAAATAATAGATAAGAGGGTCGTTATATGAAGTAGTTTCATGATTGTAGACAGATTCAGAGAAATACTGTATGAAAAGTTTGATTTAATAATAAATCAAAATCAAGCGGGAGGAGATGGATTTTTTTAAGATAGTAATACATACAATAGTAAATTCTATTTAAATTAAGACAAAATTTCGTTAGTGATGAAAATTGAGATTTTTTATCATGTTTTTTGTTTGAATTTATTCAGTTTAATAAATTCAAAAAATATTTAATAGATAGTATTAGCAATACTCCAGGGTATTTATTTTTTGCCCCAAAAAGTATGGTGACTATTTTGCTAAATTATCTTTAATGTCTACAAATCCGAGTGCCTTTAATCCCGCTTGTACATTTTTGTTTTGATGTAGGAGATTCCAAATTAGCTGAGTAGAATAGTTTTCGAACATTAATAAAACCAGCCCTTTATCGATGCCCAGATAGCTCTGTGCAATCCATGGCTGGTTGCCTTTTGCTTTGGTCGCGAAGCTGTAGGCATCATACAGACCATATTTTCCTACTAATCCGGGTATTGTGTACATATGATTTAACGCGGAAATGGATTCCCTCGGAGTAAAAGGAAGAAATGAAAGTGCTCCGTAGGGTGCCACGGTTCCATCTTCCACGAGTTTATATCCTGCCCCAATCGGATAAGAACCGTAATGTCCGCTGTATCCGGTAGTGGGACTAATCGAGGCAGACATGCCCCATGAATTTTCTCCCAATCCTTCGATTCTATGGGCATTGTCAATTGCATACTGCCGTGCGGCTAACGCTGCGTGCTTGGAATTTGTGAACCAATCCCTGCCGAGTTTATCGCGTAGGTTACGAAAATCAATAAAGGCATGGGTCCATTGGTAAGTAAACGCTGCTCCTGTTCCACAAATGATAAATTCCTCTCCTTTGTAACTACCTTTGTAAGCTTTCATTGCGTAATAAGAATCCGCACCGGTTGCGAAATTTCGGTTGGGGGAACCTGCTGAGAGGATATAGAGAAAAATATGTTCCGCATAAGCAGACCACCCGCCAAACATCCCCTCTTCTGTTATTCCAAAAGGTACTCTATCGGGAAGATCTTCCGGATAGCAGGCGAGGTATGGGTGCTTGGTTTCGGGATTGGTAAACCATTTCCAATTCATTTCTCTATACAGTTCATTGGTTAAGTTTTCGATTTCCCCTCCAAAGTATTCTGCGGCGGCTAATGCTCCTAAAAGCATGGTGCCAGCTGATGCATTGCTCAGTTCGATATTATTGGAGTCTTTCCATCCGCGTTTGCCACTATCCGGATCAATGAAATGGTACCAAAATCCGTTGATCCGTTTTAAATTCTTCAGCGTTTTTAAGGTAATTAAGATTCTCTTCCTTCCTTGTTCTCGGGTGATCCATTTTCGTTCGACTCCGATAATAATTGCAGCGAAATAAAAGCCCTGTTCTTCAATGGCAATGGGGCTGTATTTATTCATGCCCACATAATCTCCATTAGTCATGCCGTAGGTGGGACTTTCTGAATCGTCATTCCATTCCTCCCAAAAAAATTTAAAACAACCGCGAAGTTCCTTTTCCATAAGTGATGTAAGCGGATGAAGATTTTCTTGAACGGGGAAAGAACTTCCGCTGAGAAAGGATGCACCCCCTAAAAAGAGCATCAACTGGGTAATCAGATAAAATTTACTCATTTTTTGGAAGATAGCTTTCTTTTTTTATAAATCTAAAGTTATTATTTCCCATTGATTCAAGTCACTGATGTATACATTATTTAGATAATGAGTGAAACTACCAAAGAAGAGGATGTGAGTAAAAAGCCTGAGGATGAACCGGAAGTATCCTTTGACGCTGTTGACTTAATGCTGGATGGAAACCTGCAGGCACAAATTAACTATTCAATGATTAAAGCAATGGCCAAGGCATTTGATGAAAAAGTCGCCATTTTAATCAATGCAGAAGGTAATTTCCAACCTGAAGCTGAAGAGACATTTGCGGAAGTAGCGATGCCCGAAATTGAAGCGATGGCCCAGGTGGTTGTGGATGGCTGTGTGAACTTTTATAAAATACATTTTTGGGAAGCATGCGAAACCGCCGAAGTTGCATGGGAAGAGACCAAGGATGAAAATGGTGAAATTGTCCAACGGGTTCCTTATGGAGATCCGCTTGATCCTCCACGCGAAGGGAATAGGTTACTATCTAATTTGGAAAAAGTTGAAAACTGGATGAAAGAAGTACACAAAATTCATGAGGAAAAAGGGATGGGATGGGTTTCTCCTTATGGTTGCCCAGAAGATGGTCAGCAGGCGTTCGATAACCGTGCTAAATGTTTGGAGGAGTTGTCTAAAATTGTTGATTCGATCAATACGAATTTCGAAGGATAATGTTTACTCTCTCTTGGTCAGGTAAATTCTTGGAACTCGTTTTGTAATAGAACAAAGTAGTTCCCATGGAATGGTCTTTCCGTGTTTTGCAAGAGTTTCCAGTCTTATGGTTTCTTCATTTTGTTCACCAATCAGAGTCACGGTTTCTCCGTTTTTCAAATCGCTGGGACCATCGGTCAGATCGATCAATGTTTGATCCATGGTCACTCGACCAACGATCGGATAGGATTTTCCACGGATTAAAGCCGAAGCCTGATTGCCGCAGTGCAAGGGAATCGCATCACCATACCCCGCGCTTATTATCCCAATTTTTGAGGGTTTGGAAAGGGTGTGGAGCCTTCCATAACTGACCGAGGTATTCGTAGGCAAATCCTTGGTTAAGGCTAGTTTTGCATGAAAAGATAGGACAGGTTCCACCGGCAAATGAGCGAGAGCACTTTCGATTGGAGGGGTAACCCCAAATTGAAGCAGTCCGATTCTGACTGCATTGAATACAGAATTTTTTTCCAGAACTTTTAGAGAAGATGAATTATCCGCATGAACAATGAAACCATCGGGTAGGGGATGGGGGAGGTTTTCTTTTATTATTTTTTGAAAACGTTCTCTTTGTAATTTACTAAATTCTTCATTTGCGGGCTCTGCAAAATGAGTAAGAATCCCTCTCAGTTCAATTTCAGGACATTGTTGAATTCGGGCGAGAACTTCTGATGCCTGTTCCCACCAGGCACCCATTCTTCCCATTCCTGTATCTACCTTTACATGGGCTTGAATGCTCTTTTTGTTCATCCTGGCGAGTGTTTGGAATCTGTCAATTTCGTCTAAGGACGAGATGGAGGGAATTAAGTCTAGCTCGATGAGGGATTCATCTTCTTCTTCGAGGAGGGGTCCCAAAACAAGAATGGGCCAACCTGATCCCATCTCTCTTATCTCGCTGGCTTCCTTGACATTAGCTACAGCAAAAAGATCGACTCCGCTTTGCATTAAACGAGATGCAGTGGGCAGGATGCCGTGTCCATAGGCATCAGCTTTTACAACTGATATATATTTAAAATGATTAGGGATTGATTCACGAATGAGCCTGAGATTTCTTTCCAATTTAGCCAGGTCAATTTCGGCCCATGATCTCATTCCTTTCATACTTGGAAAAATTTAGGCTAGTTTTTCAGAAGTTGGGGATTCCATTTTTTAAAAACGGGAGCTTTTGGATTGTAAGGGAGGATTTCGGGGCAAGGTTTAGAGATCTGTAATAGATCCTTGAGCCCTTTGGTCTTGGAGAGATCATAACTTAGGGTTTTTGCAGGATCAACCGGTTTGGCACGCTTTCGAATATCCGGAAGGTGGTAACTGGATGGATATTGATTCAATGCTTCATCTTCGGATATAATTTTCTTTTCTGAAAGGAGAGGATTTTGATTTGGGATTCTTACAAATCGTAAACCGATACGAAAAGGTGCCTGGATTATACACTCTGGACTTGGTGCAAGAATGGAGGCTAAGTCTAATGCGTTGTATGATAATACGGAAAAGGCAGAATGTGGGTTATTCCATTTTAGCGTTCGAACAAAAGCGGCGGCAATTCGAAGGCTAAGGGTTGAACCGGGACCTTCACAGAAAAATATGGTATTAATCTCGGAAATTTTTCGTTTTGTCACACTCAAAACTTTTTCAGTTGCAAAAAATAAGCCTTCCAATGCTTGTTCTTCAGTTGGGATGATTGCATTCCAACTATCTAGACTAGGTATTCCAATTTGTACCGGGTTTGTCGATGCATCCACCACTAAGGAGATCGATTCATCCGAGGAATTAAGGTGTGAAGTTTCTACCATTTGGAAAAGACTCCGCTGCCCTTAGTATTGTCTTCGTAGATTTGTGGGAGGTATTCCCAACTCCTCGCGATACTTTGCGACAGTACGGCGGGCAAGTTTGATATCTTTTTCCGCAAGCAGATCAACAATTTTACGGTCGCTTAATGGCTTAGATGAATCTTCTTTTTCAATAATCGATCCAATGATTTCCTTTACGCTAGTATTTGATACTGTATCTCCATCTTTACCCGCATATCCTGGAGTAAAGAAGTATTTAAAAGGGAAAGTCCCGTGAGGGGTTTGTAGGTATTTATTGGCAATGGCTCTGGAGATCGTGGTCTCATGGACTTCGATCGATTCTGCAACTTCAGCCATAGTCATGGGGCGAAGTTTGGAAGATCCCTGTTCGAAAAACTCGCTCTGTCTATTTAATAGTTTTCGAGTAATCCGCTCAATTGTGTTTTGTCTTTGATCGATCGAATTGATGAGGAATTTACCTGCCCGCATCTGATTACGAACATACTCTTTCTCCTTTGTGCTTAGAGTGCCTTTACTGATTAACTCTTTATAAGTCTTGTTGATTCGCAACCTTGGGATGTAGTCATTATTGAGATGAATCACCCAATCTCCAGAAACCTTCTCCACGATTGCATCTGGAGCAATCGATTGATTGTGATCTTCTGAAAATCTTCTACCCGGTGCTGGGTCAAGTTCTGCAATTTTTTGAAGGCATTTGTGAATCACATCAGTTGGTTGAGAAAGTTTACGGGCTAATTCCGGGACACGTCTACGAACCAATAATTGAAAATGATCGCGAACAATCTGGTAGGGGACAGTATCTGTCCATTCCCTGAATTCCATTTGTTTGAGTAAACTATCCTGAAGATCTAGAGCCGCAATCCCAACAGGATCAAAACTTTGCAATAAAGTCAGACCATCCTGCAGGTCCTGTAGGGCAAGGTTCGAAACTAAAGCGATGTCAGACAGGTTGCTGGATACAAAGCCATTCTCATCAAGACTTCCGATGATATATTGGGCACTTTTTCGTATACCTTCATCACAATCAACCAGTTTTAGTTGATCCAATAAATGTTCCTGAAGCGATGTTTCAGCAACCAATGAATCAAAGAAGAACTTTCTTTTCTCCTCTGCATCCGAATTTCCCAGTTTTGCCTCACCTTCATATTCTCTCTCAAAGTGTTCTTTTAAATCTTCTTGCATCTCCTTGAGAATCGCAAACTCGTCGGAGAAATCCATGTCGCTCACATCCTCCGTTCCGTTGGATTCTAGATCAAAATCAGTTTCCTCAGTGGTTTCTTTATCTTTAGGAACTTCAATTTCATCTTGGAAATCATCGTTATCCTGTTCGTGGATTTCGTCGGGAGAAGGCTCCACTTCATTAGAGTCAAGGCTCTCATCGTTGCTTCCAATTTCTTCAAGAAGTGGATTGGTCTGAAGTTCTTCTAAAATTGCAGAACGCAATTCAAGAGTGGGTACCTGTAAGATTTTAAGAGATTGCCTTAGTTGCGGGGCAAGTACCAGACTTTGAGTCTGCTTCTGTACTTGACGAAGACCTTGTGACTGAAGTGCCATAGTCTAGAGTTTATTCCGGAGAAAACTTAGTTTCCCCACGATGCCAGCGCAAAGCCGCATTTTCCCCATCTTCGCCGAAAACATCATAGATATAGGCTGCCAATTTTTCGTTGGTCGGACCATATCCTTCACCGTAGATAAAGCTTTCAAGCTCAGTGAGCATTTCTTCTGCTGACTGGTATCTTTCATCCCGAGGCCTTTTGAGTGCCGTTTGCATGATCAGGTTTAGGCGGTCATCAATATCTGGTCTGATTTGAGAAAAGTTGGGTAGAGGCATTTCCAGAATATTTTCAATCGTTTTTTCTGGTTGTGCAGTTTCAAAAATATTGTACCCAAGCAAAAGTTCAGACATCACGATTCCGCAGCAGAATAAATCTGCCCGATGATCAGTAACTTCGCATCTGGCTTGTTCTGGGGAAAGATATTCATCTTTACCGGCAATAACTTCCCCTTCTTGATTGTACATAAGATCAAGTGCTTTCGCTATTCCGAAATCAGTGAGTTTTACATCACCTTCTTTCGCAATCATTATGTTCTTAGGATTTACATCCCGGTGAACTATTCCGAGGAGTCTGCCCTGGGAATCTTTTTTACGATGAGCGTAAGCGAGTCCTCTGCAGATTCGCGATACAATAAAAACACCGAGGTCTGCCGGGATGTATTGATCGGTCTCAATATGTCTTTCCAAGAATTCTTCTAAATTCCATCCAGTGACATATTCCATCGTCATGAAGTATTGTTCCCCGACTTTTCCTAAGTGATAAGTCTGTACAATATTGGTATGAATAAGATCGGCTACCAGTTTGGCTTCTCCAATAAAGTTGTTTCTGAATTCGTCAATTGCGGAGTATTCTTCACGGATTAGCTTAATGGCCACCATTTTACGAAATCCACCAATTCCCCGCTGTACAGCCTCGTACACCATACCCATCCCACCTTCCGCAATTTTACGGGTTAATTCATAGTGAACTTCGTTAAAAATATGTTTCATTCAGAGATCTTATGATGAATGACAAATTAGTCATCAGCAAGAAAATCTTTCGTTTTTTTCAACTAATTAAGCTATTTGGCACAAATTTAGCTTAATACTTGCATGGGTTTGACTTACACGCTGATCTGTCAATAATTAAGATTATGATTACCCTTACTGAGCAAGCTCAAAGAAAAGTTACATCCATGCTTTCAGATGCGGAAAGTGGGAAAGCCCTTCGTGTCTTTATTGAGCCCGGCGGGTGTTCCGGATTTGAATATGGAATGTCAATTGATTCACCCCAGCAAACAGACCACTGTGAAGAAATTTCAGGGCTGAAAGTGGCGGTATGTTCTGAAAGTTTTGATTATCTTAAAGGTTCTGAGATCCATTTTGATGATGGTCTGAGCGGTAAAGGTTTTGAAATCAGGAACCCAAACGCAGAATCAACCTGCGGATGCGGGAAATCATTCCGTTGAGAAAAAGTCTTCTTTTCTTCACTTTATTACTCGGGCTTTTACCAAAAGCCGGTTTTTCATTAACTGGTAGTATTGTTAAAAGTGGTCCTGTTTCCATGTGCTTCGTCGTGGGGACGAATATACTTCCTTCATCCACCAAGATTGAGATAGGGTGGTGGATTAAAAGGGAAAAAGGATGGCATACCTATTGGGAATCGCCTGGAGATGTGGGAGTACCTCCGAGTCTGGAATGGAAACTTCCCGATGGAATTTCTTCGTCAGGGTTACTTTTTGCTCCTCCGCAACTTGTGAAGATGTTTAAGGTATTTGCCCACGGACACAGAGACGAGACCTTATTTATTTGTACTTTCGATGTGAAGCGGAATTTAAAAGTTGGAGAGATTCTTTCATTTTCAGCCAAAGCATCTTGGCTGACCTGTTACAAAACCTGCGTGCCCAGTTTTGCTGACCTAGAAATTTCTATTCCGGTTAAAGCGGAATTCGGAATTGATTCTAAATGGCATTCACAATTTGAGGAGTTTAGGCAAAACCAACCCATAGATCCTCCAGCAAAATGGGTAGATAAAATACATGCCTCGGTTTCAAAATCTTCGGATGAGGAAAAAGAATTTGTAACCTTACATTTTCCCTTTTCAGGTTCCCGTAAATTACCAGCCTTTCGTTTTTTCACCCATGGACGGTATGTTCTTTCAAACATCTTTCAGGTTCCCCAAAGGGAGCAAAATCCAGGCGAAGAAAGTTTTCTTAGTATTCCGATGGAATTATCCTACTGGAGGGATCCCCATCAGAAGAAGCTTGAAGGTTTACTTTACCGGTCAGATGGATGGCCAGGTACGAGCAGTAAATTTTATAATGTTTCAGTTCCCATTCGCTAACTAGCCAAGGGTAGGGGACCTTACATTTCTTCCAATGTCTGAATCCCCAGAATGCCGAGTCCCAGTTCGAGTAAGGTTTGAGTTTTGGCACAAAGAAAAAGCCTTAATTTTTGAACATCATGGTCTTCCACAACCACTTTTTCCTGATTGTAAAAGGAACTGAATTCAGTGGCCAATTCGTAGAGATAGACGCAGAGAGTGTGTGGTTTTAACTCTTTAGTTGTCTGTTCAATAGCGAGGGGAAAAAAAGTAAGCTTTCGGGCAAGCTTCATTTCCGCTTCTGTCTTGGGTGCGATTTCGTTATCCAATAAGTCTGTGGCACAAATTTTTACTTTTCGAAAGATACTATGGATACGGGCAACCGCATATTGTAAGTAAGGTGCGGTATTACCCTGCAATGCAAGTAATTTGTCCCATGAAAAAACATAGTCCAATGTACGATCCTGAGACAGGTCAGCATATCGAACAGCTCCCAAGCCGATTATTTTTGATCGTCTGTCCACTTCTTCTGCATCGAGGTCAGGATTTTTTTCCAGAACCATCTTCTTTGATCTGTCGATGGCCTCGTTAAGCAAATCCAAAAGCTTAACTGGTTGCCCGTCTCTCGTTTTGATCGCTTTGTTATCTTCTCCTAAGATGGTACCGAACCATACATGAGAGAGTGTGGGTGTTTCCATCTTTTCTTTTTTAAACCATTTTCGAGTGGTCATGAACAGTTGTTCGAAATGATCGCGTTGACGTCCGTCAGTAACATAAACGATGTGACTTGATTTCCATTCTTTCGTACGAAAAGCCAGGGTAGCTAAGTCTGTTGTTGCGTAATTACTTGCTCCATCTGATTTTCGGATAATAAATGGTTGTTTGGAGAAACGCTTATGTTCAGGGTGAAATACTACCAAGGCTCCTTGATCCTCTACGCAAATCTCATTCTTTAACAGAGCGCTATAGATTTGATCAACTTGATCGCGGTAAAAACTCTCTCCATGAGAATAATCAAATTTGATACCCAAGAGTTCGTAAATCTTTTCAAATGAACTTAAGCTAAGGTCTCGAATTTTTTGCCAGAGTTCATTATTTTCGCTGTCCCCGTTTTGTAATTTGACAAGTTCGTTCCTGGCTTGTTCCAAGGCTGCTTCATCATCTTTTACCCAGCTATTTCCTTTGCGATATAAATCTTCCAGTTGAGCAACGGGTTCATCTCCCAGCTCGTCGAGTGATATATTGGAACGTTTTATGGAATAGAGCAGGATTCCGAACTGCGTGCCCCAGTCTCCCAAGTGATTGTCCCGGATTACTTTATGACCTTGTATTTCCAATAGCCTAGCGATGGATTCTCCGATGATCGTCGATCGGATATGCCCCACATGCATTTGTTTTGCGGTGTTGGGTCCTGAAAAATCTAAGGTTATATTTTGAGGAGAATGAGAACACAGAAATTGCTTGGTTTGTTCAGGTCCCCCCAACTGTCGTAACCAATTAAGGAGAAAGTCCGGAGCAAGTTTGAAATTAATAAATCCAGGTCCTGCGATACTTATATCCCATGAATCACTGGCAGGGATGGCATCGATTAGAGATTGAGCGATTTCTCGGGGGTTTAATCCTTTCTTCTTGGCAAAGGGAAGGACGCCATTTGATTGGAAATCTCCAAACCTTACGTCGGCTATCCGCATTTGTGGCTGAAACGGTTCATCAAAGACTGCGAGCGTTTTCGCAGCTTCAATGACTACGTTTTCAAACATTTGTAAGAGATTAAAAGGAAATTCCATTACACATAAAACATCTTGATCACAGGGTTTCGTCAAGGATGAGCTTAAATTAAAGACTCGACTTCTAAAATTGATTAATATAAGTAAAATTCTTTGTATTTATCTTACCCCACACCCCAAAAGACAAGGAGTCTACATTATGCCCAAGGCCAAATCTGAAAAAGCTACCATTTCTACATTTACTCGGTTAATTGAGAAGAAAAGGGAAGGTAACGAATACACCGACTTAGAAATTCGTACTATTGTTGACGCAATCCTTGACGAAGAAATGCCCGAGTATCAACAGGCTGCTTGGATCATGTCCACATTTTTTCAGGGAATGTCTGCCCAAGAAATCGCAAACTTTACCGAAGAAATGATGCTTTCGGGTGAGGTGATTGAAATGATGGATGTTTCCCGTCCGAAAATCGAAAAATATTCAACTGGCGGTGTTGGAGACAAAACCACCCTTGTTCTCGGACCCCTTGCGGCAGCGTCTGGTGTAGCAATGCCCATGATGAATGGAGATGATGAAGAATTTCTTACCTCAACTACTGAAAAATTAAAAGCGATCCCTAAGGTAAATACCGATATCGATCTCGAAGAGTTCACAGCTCAGGTTCGCAAACTTGGCTGTGCATTTGCAGAGCGACATGCTGAAATTTCTCCCGTTGAATCCGTACTTTATGAACTGCGCCAAAAAATTGGTGCGATTCCATCCATTCCATTTATTACCGCGGGTACACTCAGCCGTAAACTTGCCGCTGGGGCGGAGGGCGTCGTAGTTGATGTCAAATGGGGTAAAGGCTCATTTATCAAAAACGCGGAAGATGCTAAGCAACTTGCCCGTTCAATTACTCGAGTCGGCCGTGCATTGAAAAGAAGATGTGTCGCCTTGGTTACAGACAACAACCAGCCTCTCGGTTCATGTGTTGGTCCTTCTTTGGAGCTCAAAGAAGCAATTGAACTTCTTAAAGGAGAAGGTCCGGAAGACCTGCAGGATTTGGTGATGAAACTAGGCATGGAAATTGTTCGTTTGGCTGGCGTCGCGGGTTCTACATTATCAGCAAAACAGACTGTTCGAAAAGCATTGGACGAAGGCACTGCCCTCCAAAAACTCAAAGATATTGTTGAGCATCAAGGCGGTGATCCCAAAATTTTAGACACCCCAGAAAAATTACCCCAAGCTAAACATACAAAGAAAATTACTGCTCCTAAACGCGGATATGTTCATACGATCGATGCAGGAGAGTTGGCTCGAGGCGTCCAAATTCTTGTTCATGGTGAAGATAACGAAAAATTTGATCCTGCATGTGGTGTTGCTGAATTATGTAAAGTGGGTACACAAATGAAACAAGGTGAACCCCTTATGATTATTCATTACAACGATGAAAAGCGTCTAAAGGTCGCCATGGATCATTTCAAACTTGCTTACCGTTTGGCACCGAAGCGTCCAAATCCAATTCCGTTGGTTGTCGAGAGAGTTGCGTAAAGCAACCCTTTTTCCACCCTCAACCTAATCGCAGGGATTACGAGGAAAGTTAAATATTCCCCTGAAAAGAAGAGGGGGTCGGGGTAACTATTTTTTCTCTGCTCTTCCCAAGTAGGATCGATCCGCAGTGCTGATACGGATAATTTCATCTTTCTTTATAAAAAGCGGTACATTGATGGTTATTCCGGAAGATATAGTTACGGGCTTGAGAACATTTCCTGCGGTATCACCACGGATCGCATCCGGTGCTTCTACTACCTTTGCCTCGACCGCTGCTGGTAATTCTAAACGAACCGCTTCGCCATCGACCAATAAAATATCATAGGTATTACCTTCGACTAGAAAGAGTTCATCTTCTCCAATTATTTCATCTGCCAGTACCGTATCTTCATAAGTTTCAAGATCCATAAAATGGTGACCATCAGCATCTTTGTAGCTGTATTCAAGCTTCTGTGTTGTGGTATGCATAAATTCTACATTGTCTGTTGAGCGAAACTTGGTTGTCGTAGTGGAACCACTTTGCAGGTTTCGTAGAGTAGTCTGCACAAATCCCGCCTGCCTGCCTTGGGTTCGGTGAAGCATCTCGTGTACTAAATGAGGAGCGCCTTGGAATACAATAACGCGTCCTTTACGAATTTCTGTAGGTGAAGCCATGTTGATTACTTTTTCTTGAGGATTAAATGGATGTGGGCAAAGTAGAAGTTAAGCATATCTTCTACTAAAATCTAATCTATCAATTTATTTACTCATGTCTTCTCAAAAGTCGACCTTGGAATTTGTCTCATGGAATGTGAATGGTCTACGTGCCTGCCGAAAAAAAACCTTCGATTTGTTTGTAGAGGACTACAATCCGGATTTCCTTTGTCTTCAGGAGGTGAAATTAAATCCGGATGTTATCCCGGAGGATGATTTCGGGTATGACTTTCGTCACTATCATTTAGCTGATAAAAAAGGATACTCAGGTACTGCGATTTTTTCGAAAAAGCAACCACTTTCAGTGGTTGATGATTTCCCTGATGGCTCTCACTTAGGGGAGGGGAGGATGGTTACCTGTGAGTACGAAGGCTTTTACTTAGTCAATGTGTATGTGCCCAATTCTAAGAATGATTTATCTAGGCTGGGGTACCGTTATGATTCCTGGGATCCGGATTTGCGGAATTATCTTCTCGAACTGCGTAAAAAGAAACCAGTAGTCCTTTGCGGTGACCTAAATGTGGCCCATCAAAATATCGATCTTGCCAATCCTTCGGCCAATAAAAGAAATGCCGGTTTTACCGATGAAGAGAGAGAAGGCTTAACCAATCTTTTAGCTGAAGGCTTTTTGGATAGTTATCGCCACTTATATCCTGATCAAACAGATGCATACTCTTGGTGGTCGTATCGTGCGGGTGCACGGGCTCGAAATGTGGGTTGGCGGCTCGATTATTTTGTTGTGTCCGAGGATTTGGCCACCTCCGTTCGCGATGCCACAATACATGCAAAAATTGAAGGCTCAGACCATTGCCCGGTCGGACTTTCTCTTACACAGGGATAAGTCGTAGGGATCCGTAGAAGATGGATGAGTTAAGTAAAGAGACTATTTTTAGGTACACTCTTGAACTCGCCAGAAAAAGATGGGGGCGCACCCATCCGAATCCTATGGTCGGTGCTATTATATTGGAAGGTGGGGAAATAACCGCCCAAGGTTATCATCGGCAGGCTGGAGATGTGCACGCGGAGGTCGATGTGCTCAGAAATCTGGGTCGCTCTCCCCGTTCCGATGCTTCCATGTTTGTATCACTGGAACCTTGCTCCACCACCGGTCGTACGCCACCTTGCGTGGAAGCTATCATTAAGTCAGGTATAAAAAATGTATTTGTGGGCACCACCGATCCGAACCCATCACATGCTGGCCGGGGATTAGACCTCCTTCGTACAGCAGGGATAAATGTGGAATTATCTGACATAGCTTTGCAGGGCGAATTTACCCGTCTCAATTTTATTTTTAATCACAACATGAAAACCAAGCGGCCTCTCCTGGCCCTGAAAATGGCGGAGACATCCAATGGCATGGTTGCAGAGGCTAGAGGTCGACCGAGTCGGATTACCGAAGACAGGGCACGGTCTGATATGATGAATTGGCGAAGATTATTTCCTGCCATTGCGATAGGTTCGGGTACCGTGCTTGCTGATGATCCAAGCCTTACTGCCCGCCTGCCAAATGAAACATTTTGTCCAGTACGACTGGTTCTGGATTCTTCGCTGATTACCTTGGGTAAATCTATTCCATGTCGAAAGTTGTATACGGATGAATTTTCATCCCGAACAAAAGTTCTCACCACATCAAAAGGTTTGGGGAATTCACCGGCGATTGAAAGGGCCAAAGAACTTGGAGTTTCTTTAATCGAAGTTGGTGGAAATGAAAACGGGCAGATTGAAATGTTTGAAGTTTTGAAAGTTTTAAAAGGTCTTAATCTAAATTCCCTCTATTGCGAGGGTGGAGCCAAGGTCGCTCAAGCGCTACTGGAGAAAGATTTGGTGGATTATCTTTTTCGCTACCAATCAACCAAACTTTTTTCGGGCCCCGATGCTTTGCCCGGACCTGACTTGGATTCTCTTACCCTACGGGAACCAATCACTGCAAAACTAGGCGAAGATCGCCTGTCCCACGGATTTTTATGAAAACGATCTACTTAGCCTCGGGCAATGCCCACAAATTACATGAATTACAGACTGCTCTCGATCAGGCGGGGCTACCGGTAAAAGTCTCCGGTCCGGATACGATTGGTGGAATGCCGGAAGTCGAGGAGACGGGATCCACTTTCGAAGCCAATGCTTTGCTCAAGGCTCATGGGTTGAAAGAAATAGGGCCGAGCGATGGCTGGTTTCTTGCCGATGATAGCGGCATTGAAATTGATGCCCTTGACGGACGGCCCGGAGTCATTTCCGCCCGCTATGCCGGTTTGGAATGCGATGACGAAAAAAATAACGATAAGGTATTAGAGGAAATGAAAGATGTTCCTGAACAGGATCGTACCTGTCGGTTCCGTTGTGTGCTTGCACTTGTTGGAGAAGGGGTGGAAGAAACCTTTTCTGGTGCCTGTGAGGGGAAACTTTTACACGAACGGCAGGGAAGTGGAGGGTTTGGGTATGATCCACTTTTTTTACCAGACGAGAGTGAGTCGACCTTTGCTGAGATTTCATTGGATGAAAAAGCCAAGATCAGTCATCGGGCCCGGGCCCTCACTAAACTGATCGATTGGCTCGCCGCTCAATAGTCCCCATCTTGTCATCGCGATTCCCCCTCCGGTTTGTCATCGTGCTGGCTGAAAGACCGTGGCGATCCACTGGCCGTCACCGTAAACGAACCGTAGACCTGTACGCTTCACTCAAGACACGATGGATTGCCGCGTCGCCAACTTCGTTATCTCCTCGCAATGACAGATCTCTCTCGCAAACCCTGATTGACAAATTCTTCCATGTTCATGATCATGCAAAGCATGAAATCAATCTGTTTCGCTATCCTGTCATTAAGTTTATTCGTATCGAGTGGGTACTCGGTGCCACCGGTAATTAATTACGCCGGGCAGGTGGCAGTCGACGGGGAAGCGTTTGATGGGAATGGACTGTTCAAATTTGCGATTGTTAATGATTCGGGAAGCACCACCTATTGGAGTAATGACGGTACCAGCACCGCAGGATCCGAACCAATCGCATCGGTCAGCGTTTCTGTGAATGGTGGATTATATTCAGTTCTTCTTGGGAATTCAGCGATCCAGGGAATGAATGCAATCGATCCCACTGTTTTCCAACAGCATGCTGATGCAAAATTGCGGGTTTGGTTTAACGATGGGACCAATGGATTTCAGCAGCTTACTCCTGATCGTCCCTTTGCATCTGTTCCCTACGCGATGGCTTCAGGGGCTTCGGCAATTCAGGACGGATCAATTACCCGTTCCAAACTTGAATCTTCGATCATTAATGATCTGCAAACATCGATTTCCGATGGTTCAGTATCGAAGGCCAAGATGGACCCCAATTTGGTCCGCTATTTCATTCCTGAAATTTCTACCAATCCGGCAGCCGTTTCAATTATTCAGGGAACGGGTACCACGCTTTCGGTGCAGGCAACCGGGAAATTTTTGTCCTATCAATGGCAAAAGAATGGTGCCAACTTAGCGGGTCAGACCAATGCCATTTTGGTTCTGAGCAATGCGAATGCCAGTGCGGACGATGCCAATTATTCGGTGGTCATTTCCAACGACTGGGGCAATGTGACCACCCCCTTGGCAAGAGTCACCGTGGCGACCGCTCTGCCCACAATCACCGTACTCGGATCCGCTACCTTGGTTCATGAGGCTGCCACTGCTTACACCGATGCGGGTGCTAGTGCCGTGGATGCATTGGGAGTGGATTTAACAACAGCGATTTCAATTACCTCCGCAGATATTAATGTCACTTCAGTTAGCCAACAAATGGTCACGTATTCAGTATCCGACACCGGTGGCAATGCGAATACAGCTACCCGTACGGTCACCGTACAGGATACCACAAATCCTGTAATTATCCTCACGGGGGACAGTAATTTTACCCACAACTTAAACACGGCATGGGTGGAACCGGGGTATGATGCCAATGATACTTTGGATGGTAACCTCACTGCCAGTGTTTCAATTTCCGGTTCGGTTGATGTTAACACGACAGGGGCTTACTCCTTGACCTACTCGGTTTCGGACACTGCCGGCAATCAGGCAGATATCAACCGAACCGTCAATGTTGCTCCCATGGGACCATGGACTTTTACCAATGCAGGAGCAACCGGTCGCTTTGGTCCAACCCAGGCTCAAATTGATGCCAATTATTCTGGAACGAGTTTAGAAAGTGTAGTCACAATAAATTCAACTCATCAAGGAATTCAGGAATGGACAGTTCCTGCGAGTGGTTCTTACAGAATTGAAGTTTTTGGTGCATCGTCTACTGAGCAAACTTTCAGTAATAATTTTAATGACAAAGGATTGGGAGCTACTTTGAGTGGTGATTTTAATATGGTAGTTGGTGATAACTTGATAATTCTTGTGGGACAAATGCCTACCCAATCTGAATTTAATGGAGGGGGTGGAGGAACTTTCGTTGCAAAAGGGAATGATATTAATTTGTCATCTGCGATTATAATTGCAGGTGGTGCTGGTTCCCATAGGTCAGGTTACAGTGCAACAGGTTTTGAAAATCTTTTAGATGGAACAATTTCTTTTTCTGGAGTCGATACTTACCATGCAGGAGGATTAAATGGATCGGGTGGAGTCAGTGGAACTGGCACTGGAGGTGCAGGTGGAGCCGGATTCTTAGGGGATGGTTCAACATCTTCATACTCCGGATACACAGAAGCAAAATCATTCCGAAATGGAGGAGTTGGGGGGGCTTTAAGCTACAGTGGTCAGCAAGATGGTGGGTTTGGCGGCGGTGGTGCTGGTGGCTGGGGTGGATCAGGTGGCGGCGGTGGTGCTTCTGGTGGAGGAGGCGGTAATAATAGTTCAGGAATAGGTGCCCAAGGAGGGGGAGGGGGATCCTTTAATCTCGGAACGAACCAAGATAACCAAGCCGGTGTTAACGAAGGCCACGGAAAGGTTATCATCACCTACATCGGCAACTAGTTAAATTTGTCATCGCGAGGGCTGAAAGCCCGTGGCGATCCACTTCATCACCGTAAACGAACCGTAGACCTGTACGCTTCACTCAAGAAACGATGGATTGCCGCGTCGCTAACTTCGTTATCTCCTCGCAATGACAAGAAGTAACCTCAAACTCTTCACTCCTTTCATGGTAAATCCTCTTACTCTTGTCATTGCGAAGGAAGAGCCTGTGGCAATCCACTCAGCTCAAGAAAGCGAACCACATCTTCCATAGAATACTTAACATACACAAAACCCCTGATTGACAAATCCTTCTATGTTCATGATCATGCAAAGCATGAAACCAACCTGCTTTGCTGTCCTGATATTAAGTTTATTCGTATCGAGTACTTACTCGGTGCCACCGGTAATTAACTATGCCGGGCAGGTGGCAGTGGATGGAGAAGCGTTTGATGGAAATGGACTTTTCAAATTTGCGATCGTTAATGATTCCGGAAATATCACCTATTGGAGTAATGATAGTACCAGCAATGCTGGGTCCGAACCAACCACGTCGATCAGCGTTTCAGTAAGTGGTGGATTATATTCCGTGCTTCTCGGAAACTCTGCCATTCAAGGAATGGATGCAATTGATTCTTCCGTTTTTCAGCAGCATACGGATGCCAAATTACGGGTATGGTTTAATGATGGTACCAATGGATTTCAGCAGCTTACTCCCGATCGTTCGTTTGCATCCGTTCCGTATGCGTTGAGTGCTGGCAGTGCTGGGTCTGCCGATATTGCCCCCGGTTCCATAAATGGATCGATGCTTGCACCATCTTTACTCACCGATCTCAATTCATCGATTTCCAATGGTTCAGTATCCACGGCCAAGATGGACCCCAATTTGGTCCGCTATTTCATTCCTGAAATTTCCGCCAATCCATCAGCGGTGTCAATTATTCAGGGAACGGGAACTACGCTTGCGGTGCAGGCAACCGGGAAGTTTTTATCTTACCAGTGGCAAAAGAATGGTGCCAACTTAGCGGGTCAGACCAATCCCAGTTTGGTTCTGAGTAATGCCAATGCAAGTGCGGATGATGCTAATTATTCGGTGGTTATTTCCAACGACTGGGGGAGTGTCACCAGTCCCTTGACTAGAGTTACCGTGGCGACTGCTCTACCCACCATTACTATTCTTGGATCGACTACCTTGGTTCATGAGGCGGCCACTTCCTACACCGATGCAGGTGCCACCGCCGAGGATGCCTTGGGTGGAGATTTGACCTCCTCGATTTCGATTACCTCGGCAGATATCAATGTCACGGATGTTGGAAACCAAGTTGTCACTTATTTAGT
>Ga0233432_10000778_pt1 | contig 30748 bp, 10 predicted proteins | sample SI_122_August201_6_FD_179870 | JGI IMG/M metagenome (GOLD analysis project Ga0233432, IMG submission 179870) | Seawater microbial communities from Saanich Inlet, British Columbia, Canada - SI_122_August2016_10_MG | ecosystem: Environmental > Aquatic > Marine > Inlet | place: Canada: British... | reverse complement strand
ATTACAATAATATATTACAATAATATATTACAATAATATATTACAATAATATATTACAATACACTTGTAAGATCTATTAAATAAAAAATAATATATAATTGTAAGATTTATTAAATAAAAAATAATATATATTACAATACACTTGTAAGATCTATTAAATAATATATATTACAATACACTTGTAAGATCTATTAAATAAAAAATAATATTTATAAATAAATTCTATTTCGTTTAAATATATATTTAACATGACAATACGGAATATTTAATAAATATTTAACACATAGTTTAAATAATTTACTATTTGTTCTCTCAAAATTATTATCATTTTCTATTAATATTTGAATAGAAATTAATATATTATTTGGAATATAATTTGAATTATAAACTATATATTTATAATTTATATTATGTTGCAAACTATAATAAACTACCAATATATCATATAACATCAAATATCTATCATTAATATTCAAACTACGCAAAATATTTAAATATTTCTTGATCTTGTAACGATACTTAATTTGTTTTAATAATTCTTCAGATATACTATATATAACTTTTGAATAAATATATTCTACAAGATCATAAGGTAAATACATTTCAAAATTACTCATTGTAATTATCTTATTCATTTCTTTTAATTTATTACAAAAACTTATCATTTTTATAAATAAATATGGAATTAATAGAACTCTTTTTAACTAAGTTTTATAAAGACTTTCAAGAATATACATACAAAAATAAAGTTTTAGTTGCTGCTTCAGGTTTTGCTATAGGTATTGCAACTACTAATTTACTTAAATCTATAATTGATGACGTTATAAGTCCTAATATTATTAAATTATTTTCATCATTAACTCTTATATCACCATTAGCAATTAAATATCCAATTATATTCAATTTTATTAAAAATATTAGTAATATTATATGGTTATTTATTATTTGGATTATAACTATATTTTGTTCTTTCTTTGTAATAGAATATATTCTTAATAGAAAAGTTATAGGATTATCTAGTAATGTTCAAGATGATGAAAAAAAACAATTTATAAAAGAAAAAATAATTTCAAAAGATAATAATAATATATTACCAAATGAAAAAGATAAAATTAATATTGAAAATGATAAAATGTTAGAAAAACTCAATGAATAAAATTATTTACATAATTTATAAATAAGTTTGTATGATTTATTTCAATATTATTATGCCCTGCTTTAATTATTAAAGGTTCATAATAATTTTTTGGACAATATATTTTTATTATTTTTAATAATTCATATGTATGTCTTACATTTATTAATTTATCAACAGTTCCGTGTATTATTGCTATTTTATTTTTTGAATCTCTAATCCTTAAATTATTAGGAAAACATAAATTATCTAAAAATGGTATATTATAATATATTCTTATCCCCGATAACATTGGAGATATTAAAAATAATCCGTTATTTTTATAATTTGATAAATAAATAGCAGGAACTGTTCCTAATGATTTACCCATTATATATAAATTATTTGGATTTATATTTAATTTTTCTATTGTAAATGAATACACTATGTCTGCAGACTTCAATAAATTATATTCATTTAATGTTCCATTATAAGATAACCCATAACCTATATAATCATATAATATTACTGAACAATCTGTAAATTTTGATAACCAATTACAATAATTTTTACATATACCTATATCATCTGCATTATTATGATTAAATAATATTACGTTATCACTATTTTTTTTTATTATTTTTATTGCTATATTATCATACAAATAATCAATATCTTTCACTGTATATGTTAATGATGGAGGATTAAATGCTAATGTTGCTATTAAATAATTAATAATTATATATAATATTATTATTATTATCAATGTATATAATAACATTATTATTCTATTAATAAAAGATTTTATTAAATATTTTATAATATATTCAGTTTTTTATTATAATCTTCAATATGATTATTATATAAAGATCCTTATAAAAAAATAATTAAATATTTACAATCTATTTGTTATTATCTTTATATTGTATGAATCTATTTTATTAATAAGAGATTTTATTAGAATATCTTGATTCATTAATTTTTTATTTAATAATACAATATCATCATTCGTTGCAAAATTACAATTATTTAATATTTCATAAAAATTATCATAATCAATATAATTATTTAATACATCCTTTGTAACTATATCATAATTATCAATCATATCATTTATATTATCTATTTTAAGACATTTATCAATATCTGTTTGATATGCAAAATTGCAATATTCTATAATATTACAGGTTAAATATAAATCTAAATTAGGTAATCCATCAAGATCATTATAATTACTATATATTTTAGGTGCATCTTTAATATCTGAATAATTAATATTAATATTAGAAACAATTAATTTTTTATTATTGTTTCCAATAATTATATTATCATCCGTTTCAATAATTGTATTGTTAATATTAATTATATAATTACTATTAAATTCTAAATTATGTCCTATTATAATTGGATTCTTTGAACATAATTCATCAAATAATAAAGTATTTTCAATATTATTATAATTATTATTACCAATTGATATTACATTACGTGGTATTACATCTAAAAAACTATCATTACCTAAAATTATACTATTATTTATAAAATCATTACCGATCTTATTACCAATAACAATAGAATTATTACCATATAAATTGTATAAAGATCCTAAACCTATATTTTGATATCCAAAACATTGAATATCTTGACCATATAATATATTTTTACCTTTATCTATTTCATATTCAACTATTAAATTATTAAAATTAATAGCTAAAAAATAATTAATAATATTCTCATTTTCATTATAAATATTTTCAGATAATTTATAAATTATTTTAAAATTATATAAAACTTCTATAAGATTATTATCTATTATTATTAAATTATTTTCATTATATTTTAAAATACTTGTTTCATCATATATATAATCTTGATCATTTAAAATTATATGAAACTTATATTTTTTAAATTTTGCAATATTAAATTGTTCATATAATGATATAAATACATTTAATGATATTTTAAAATTATTTATACCTTCTTTAAATATATATTCTATACTATGTTCTTTATTTATCTCCTCAATACTAAATATTTGTTTAAACCAGTAAGAATTATATAAAATTTCAAAATCATTTACAACTGGATAATACTCTATATTTACATTTTCAATTGAATTACCAAATAATACTTTAAAATTATTAAAATTTGAATCTATATATTTATGATTTAATTGAATTGCTTCAATACCATCATATATATATATATTATTTTTAGAATGATCAATAACATTAAACGTTTTTAATAATTCTTCTGTTTCATAAATATATTGTGTTGTATATTCAAATATATAATCATTTATAACATTAATTTTTATTGTATATACATTATTAATATCATAATTAAATCTATTAAGAGCTATTAATATTTTTATATTATCATTATTATTAGTAGAATTTATATAATCTTTACCAATTATATAACCATTTTCAATATTTTCATTTAATATAAATATATTAGATTCTTTAATATTACAAAATCCATAATGAATTAATTCATTATATATATTTATCCTATTAAATGGATATATATCTATTATAATTTCATTTTCTATTATTTTTGTATCAATTTGTTTATCATAATCAATTACATTATCAATATAATTTATATTACAATGATTTATATATTCTAATAATAAAGAATTATTTGGATTTTTTATTATATTATTATCCACATAATATAAATCATTTATTAATGATCTTGATAATTCATTATTCTTATTAATTGTATAATTCTTTAATTTAATTTTAAATCTATTACTTATTTTTGTTTTATCTTTATTTAAAATACGAATACTTATTTCATCTTCAATATCTTCAATTATTATATATTCAAAATTAATAAAATTATCGGTAATTTCTATTATATTTGTATTAATTATACCATATTTGGGCGGTATATCAATATAAATGTAATCACCAATTATATCATATTCACCTATATAAAATATATTACTTGAAAACATATACCATTCAGTATCTATATTTGTATCATATAAATCTATAATATTATTAACCGTAATATCATTTTGATTAATATTAATACGATTACCATTTACAATTAAATGATCAATTGTTGTATTAAAATCAAAATGATCATTATCCCAAATAACATTACTTGTTGTTAATGTAAAATTATTAATATCAATTTGTTGATCATTTAATAAAACTATAGAATCATATTTATTTATATTTAATTCATTAAACCAATCAAAAGAAATATAATTACCATATATGTCTTTCGGTATAAAATTATTAATTATATTATCCCTTATAACTATAATATTATAAGATTCTTTTGATAAATATAAATTACCTTCAATATCTATTACAATATGAACTATAAAATTATCTTCAATTATATTTAAATATTCTAAATATGGCTCAATTATTATTGTTTCATTATAATCATATAATTTTTTTGAAATATGATTATATTTAGGTAATTCAGTTATATATATTTTAAAATTAGATCTCATATCATTATAATCAAAATTAATGTAATTAGTTGTGAATCTGGTATTAACAATTAAAGGTTCATTAAATCTATAAATATTATTTTCTAATAAATTCTCTAAATTATATTCAATATCATATATATATGTTGTATCATTTTCAAGTTTAATATTATTAAATATATCCAGTTTAATATTCTTTTTTTTATAATTTAAATTATTATTTAAAGATAATTCAACAGGATTATGAATTGAATTATATATATAATTATTATTAATAGGATTTACAATTAAATTAGATAATTTAAGACTATCAATAATATTATTGTTTAATATAGGATCATAATTATTCAAATAATTAACAGCTTTAAAAATATTATAAGATAATAATTTATTACCAATACCAATACTATCAATAGTATTAAAAATATTAGAATTACCTATTATTAATGGATTTTCACTAATAATATTATTATTTCCTATAATTAACGAATTATATTGATTCAAATCATCATTTATATTTGAATTACCCATATATATATTATTGATAGCACTTAATGTTCCATTTAAATTATTATTACCAATAATGGTATTGTCAAAACATTCGATTAATTCATTACCAATATAAGATCCATAAATAACATTATTATTAATATTAGATTCAATATTATTAATACAATTAAAACCAATTATATTATTATTCTTATTATAAATCAATTTTTTACCTAATAATGATCCGATCATTATAGAATTGCTATCTGATAATAATGTTTCATCGCCACCAATACCATTATTAATTATATGAATAATATTAAAAGAACTTTCTATTAAATTAAAATCTTGACGATAACCTATTATAATACTATCATTAATATCAATGCAATTAAAAGCAGTATCTTTACCCAATATAATATTCCTTTCACCTGTTATATTTGTTCCTGCATCTTGCCCTATTTTAGTATTTTCTAATTCTTTAGTTACAAGATCTATTGCTTGGTTATAAGTAAAACTAATTCTTTCAGTAGAAGACATATTATTATTAAAATATTGCTATTAGCCTGAATATAAATAAATATATTATTTTATATAGGATTAACTTGTATATTAAATGGATTATTTTTTAAAGATGACAACGTATTTTTATCTAACCTATTTTCATAAGAATTCAATTGAGAACTTTCTTTAGTAATACCATTAACATTACTATTTGGTGTAGTTTGATAAACTTTCTCAACATTATGCATTTTACGTGGTGCTAAACTTTCAACAACACTCTTATTCGCTTTCATATTTATTGTTCCATTATTAATTTTACTTAAACTACTTTGCCCACCATTTGGTATATGTCCTGCATCAATTAATATCTTCTCACGTGTTCCATCTATTTCCGCATTATCTGTCGCTAAATGAGACATCTGTTCTTTAATATTTGTATTACCAGATCCAATATATTGATCATGTGTTGATTGTTTATTTGTATCTTTTGCAAAAGGATTGCTTGATAAATAACCACCAAATAAACCCTCCAATATACCACCCATAAATCCTTCCGATTTATGTATTGTCGTCTCTTTTGTTGTTGTTTTTGCAACCAAATCAGCACTATAAGATACTGTCCGATATACTACACCACCAATATTACGATAAACATCCTTAATACCCAATGTTTCATTTGTTGTTGTTCTTGCTTTATCTTGTATTTCTGTATAAGTTCCTTCACCCGCTTTTACATTTAATTGTTGAGCATCATGTAATAATGTTTCTTTTGTAGTAGTTTTAACATCATCTTGTAAAGCAGTATATGTTCCATCCTCTCCTTTTAAATTTAATTTTTCAGCATCATGAATAGTAGTCTCTTTTGTAGTAGTTTTTACATCATCTTGTAAAGCAGTATATGTTCCATCCTCCCCTTTAAGATTTAGTTTTTCTGCATCGTGTATAGTAGTCTCTTTTATTGTAGTTCTTGTAATATCATTAGGATCATGAACTGTAACAGCTTGAGGCATTTGAGGGTTCATCATACCTTCTTGTCTAGGAGCATCTATTAAATATTCTTTAATACTATTCTTCATTGTATCTACTAAAGGGTTAACAACTGCATTAACTAAACTTGTTAAATTAGTAACAACCGTTTTTGTTTCATAATTATTACGTTCAGTATCATATACTACTACATTCGCTTTACCATAATCATCATCTGTATTTTGTAAATTAACAGTATCTTTAGCACTACCAGTATATTCAATATGTGCTAAAGGTGCGTTTGTTTCTTTAATATTTTGATTTCCTCTTTCAGTGGGTTTGTTATAAGCCCCTGTAGTGACAAAGAAGTTTTCTTTATTTTGTTCAAAAGTTCTTTCAGGTAAATTTTTAACAACATTTTCTGTCATTGATCTTTTAGTAACATTATTTGTTTTAGGACCTTGAAATGGTATTTTAAATGTCTTACTTGTTTGATCCGTTTTTGGTTTATTTGCTTGTAAATCAGGTGGAGCAGCATATTTTAAAGTATCAGATTGTTGAAAACCACCAACACCAGCAGATGAATATCCGCGATTTAATCCAGGACCAACACGTATTTGTTGTATAGGAAATTCATTATTTCTAGATAAAGGATCAACCACACGTGATTTTAAAAATTCATCGTTATTTTGCATACCACGAGAACAAACCTGATCATTTATTGTTGGTTTAAATAAACAAGGCACTTCTTGTTTTTTCATATATAAAGAATCATTCCCACTCATACGATCAGTATAATTAGACATTCTTTCAATATCAACATTTTGGGTTACATTTCCTTTTAAAAAAGGAACCATATTGTTATGAGTGTAATCTTGACGTTCCATTTGCATTCCACTTAAATTATCATTTGTATCATCAATTTGTGAAAACATAGAAGCAAATGCAGGTCTAGGAACTATTCCTGTTTCTATAGGATTTTGTGCTTTATTATACATTTTAGTTCCACGTATTAATTCATCTCTTTTAACATCTGTATAATAGGTTGATGAGTACATATTATCTAAAGAAGACTGTTTAAACATAGTATTATTATTATTATTAAATAAAAATAATTATTAAAAATGATAACAATCTAAATCAAAATTAAAATGACAGAACAAACAAATGATATTGATGAATTAAATCTTCAAATTAGAAATAAATATAATAAAAATATAGAAATTTGGAAAAGTCTTGATGATAAGACATTATATGATAAATATATGAAATGTCAATCAGTTAAAAATAAAATTAATAATCTAAAAAAATATCTTAAAGAAACTAGTATTAGTGAAGAACAAATTACAAATATAATTAGTAATAAAGACTTTTGTTTTGAGTTTCTAATTCCTCCTGGAACAAAAGGCACAGTAAGAGGCAATGAATTTAATAATATTATAAAAAATAAAATATTATCATTCACATTCTTAACTGAAGATTATGATATTCAATTCGAAAAGAAATGTAGTAATTTAGAAACAGACGAAATACCAGACTTTTATATTCTAAATAAAAAACTTAATAAAGCAATAATTGGTATGAATCAAATATCTTTAATTGGTGGTGGTCATCAAACAAATAGAGCTTCAAAATATATATTAAATAATAAATCAAATGATGATAATAAATTTATTTGTTTAATAGCAGAATATCCAAAATTACTAAAAAGTAAAAATAAAACTTACAAAATATTTTCAAAAGGTTTTGAAAATAACACATTGTTATATCTTTCAGATTTGGAAAGTATAATTAAAAACCATTTCAAAATTGAATAGTATTAACTGTCTTAATTAATTCAGGTTTAGATATAGATTTAGGACCAACTGTATTATCTTTATCATTAAAAGTCAATTTATTAAACTTTTCTAAAAAACTATCTACATCTATATCCTCTTTAACTTTAACAAAATAATGACTTTGAACACTTTTATCATCAATTTCTTTATCACATTTTGTAGTATTTACTCCAACACGTCTTATTGATAAATCTGGATTATCTTCTTTTTTAACAAAAGAAATATATTTAGATATTTCATCTTTTATTACTAAACGTTTTGTAGATTCTTTCTGCCATATTTGAAAAATTGATGGAACATTATGATCTTTATCATCTAATGTAAATGCATCGTCATCTAAATCAATTGATAACTTTAAATGAAAATTAAGTAAAAATATCTTTTTACAACTTTCTTTTTTAAAACTTTTTGGTAAAATAAATGAAATTGTTGTAGCAAACTTACAACAATATTTGATAAAACTTTTACACGTAGAAGATTGACGACCAAATGGAGGATTTCCTATTATATGTATAGTTTTATCTTTAATAGGTTCATAATCAAATTTAAAAAAATCTAAAACTTTAATTTCTTCAATATCTGGTTTAATATCAAATGCTAATATTTTATTATTTGGATATTGTTTTTTTAATTCTAATAAAAATGCTCCATTACCTGCGGAAGGTTCAATTATAATATCATCATCTTTGATTGAAATATGTTTTTTTATGTTATTTAAACATTCAATAACAATATTATTTTTAGTATAAAATTTATCAGTTGTATCTCTTTTTAATCCTTTTTTCATTATATAATTAATATATTATTATATTAATATCATTTTTTAATCAATCTTTTTTAATTCACGAAATATTTTCATAAGATTTACAATATTTTTATCAATTTTATCAACCTTTATCTCCATATCTGTTTTTGATTTAATTCTAAAATATACAAAATATATCCAATTAATTATCAACAAAAATACTAAACTAATAATTATCAATATCATATAAATATTAATGTTTTGACAATCAACTATCATGAAATTATTCATATCATCAAATGTTGTAAGAGAATTCATTTTAATTTATATGTAAAAATGTTATCATTTTTTTTATAAAAATGATAAATATAAAAATAACATCATATATGACTACAATTGAAACAAACTTTGATTACAAAACTACTATCTCTATCTCTTTTGATATAGATAATTACAATGAAGCAGAAATAATCAAAATCATTAAAGAAAAATTTAATATAGTAAAAAAATGTTATTCTGAAGATTTAGAAGAAACTATAGTTAGAGCAAATTCAATTGAAAATTTTGGTTGTGATTGTTATGTTTGTGTAACAGGTAGTAGTAAAACGTGTTCTAATAAATAAAAATCTAAATAAAAATCTAAATAAAAATCTAAATAATTTTTATTATTTAAAGTGAAACATCATTTAAATAATGAATTGGACTAGCTTTAATATCACCAATACCTTCGTGTCCAAAGAATTCTACATCTAAATAAACTCTTGATTTTGTAGGATAATTAATTGAACCGCTATTTGGATGTGAAGAATTTAATTTCCAAGATATTTCTAATCTACATTCATCAGCACCTACATTTATAACTTGTGGTGAAGCATTAAAATCATAACAATCATTTGTTGTATCAAATGTATCACTTGATACAATATGAGATGGCATTTGTTTTGATGAATTAGGATAATTAAATCCAGTAGTATTTTGTGGATTTACAAATATTTCAAATCTTCTATATGCCATACTACCATTATCACCCGCAATATGTAATTTACAACTCATTCTAAAAGTAAAAGTTCCATCTGGTGTAGTTTCATTAATATCTGAAACAGTACTTCCATCAACATAAGATACATTTGCAGTATCAAAACTAAAAGTATATCCGGTTTTATAAAAATCAGTAGCAATATCAGCAATAGGATGAGGATATAATTGATTTCCAAGTTGAAAGAAAATATGGTTTGTATGATTTTGTTTTATATATAAAACATCTCTTAATGCAATACCTTTTGATCGTATAGTATCACCTTGTCCATTAAGTTCTGATCCTTTAGTCCAAACATCTAATTTATATTTTGGTACATCAGTTCCAATACCAATATCACCCTCTTTCTTAATAATAAATGGGGTTGTATCTGAATCAGTATCTTCAATTAAAAGAAGATCATCATAATTTGGTCCTACTATATCAGGATCATTTCGATTAATATGTAACCACGCTTTTAAATTTTCTGATTTAAGAACACCCATACCAACACGACCTATTTCATCAACACGAAAAGGCGTTCTATCTTGATTCTCTTGTGTAAAAAATTCCACTAAATTATAACCACCACCCGATACTAAATTATCTTGAATAACTGTTAAAGCTGTTTTTGTTCCTGTATTATGAATATGGAATGCAGATGTCTCTTCTGTTATTGTATTCGTTACTACATTCATATTACTACCTTCGGAATATTGAACAAAATTACCATAAACTGTTACAAGACCACCTGCTTTACCAATATAAACATTTGAACCATTTATTGTAGCATTGTTTAAATCAGAACCACCAATTGTAATACTACTATTCGTTTCATCAACTTCAAAGTAGGTATTTAAACTATTTTCATTAATCTTAAAATTATCCGTTTCCAATTTAATTGTTGCAGAACCATTTATATTTATGTTTCCTGCTGAATTATTTATTGTATCTGTATTTGTAATATCACCTAAATCTATTTGAGCTTTCGAACCAATTGCATTTTTTTCTAATTTAAAAAAAGCACCATCGCTTACACTATTTAATTCATATAAATCAGTTGTTATATCTATTTTATTATTTGCAATTATGTTCATATCTGCACCATAAATATTAGTTGCAACCGTATTTGTTACATCACCAATATTAACTGATTCACTATATAAAGTAGCTGTAGATCCACTAACATTCTCACCTAATGTTATCGTTTTACCATTTAATTTTGTTATACTTTCTTGACCTTCTGTCACTATATTTGCATTTATACCTTTCACTGTTACATATGAATTATCTTCCGCTAAATTAAAATTACTACCATATATATTCATTACACTTGTCTGACCACTTGATCCTATACTTGTATCGATACCATTAATAACAATACTTGATACATCTACTTCACCTATTGTTACATTTGAACCATTTATTGTTGTAATACCATTCAAACCAGTAGTTCCAAAAGTATTATTAACACCTTTTACAATTACTGTAGAACTAGCTTCAGCTATATTAACAGTTTTGCCATAAATATTTGTTTGGGTTCCTGTTTTATTATTTTCTGCAATATTTACATTTTTACCATTTATTGTTGTTACACTATTTGTTAAATTATTTGTAGCAATTGTTGTATTTGTTCCTTTAACATTTATTGTTGATATTTCTTCACCAATCATAATATTGCAACCATATAAATTTATGATTGATTCATTTCCATTTTCTGCAATATCAATTGTTTTACCTTTAAGATTAATATCATCAGCACTTTCACCTATATTAAGTATTCCTCCTGCTATAGCTGGTGTATAATATGTAAAATCTTCATCGGTTTTATGTGATTTAATATTTTGAATACGCATTGTATCGCCTGATATACCGCCTACAATTCTTAATAATGAATCAACAGAACTATCATTTAAACTTTTATAAACTGCTACTTGATCTAATGCTATAACAAGATCTTTATTATCATTATTGATATTGATAACATCATTAACTGAATATAATGTTGTTGCCGCCATCTTTTTTAATTTAATATAAGATTATTTATTTTAATATAAATTATCATTTATTCTAATCATTTATTCTAATCATTTATTCTAATCATTTATTCTAATCATTTATTCTTATCATTTATTCTAATCATTTATTCTAATCATATTGTTTAATGATATTGTTTAATTATCATTTATTCTAATCATATTGTTTAATGATATTGTTTAATTATCATTTATTCTAATCATTTATTCTAATCATTTATTCTAATCATATTGTTTAATGATATTGTTTAATTATCATTTATTCTAAATATATATGTATTATTATCTATTTTAATTATAATATCATAAATACCTAATTGATTACTTATTATATTCAATTCATTAAAATATACATAATTATATGTTTCATATTTAGTATATAATATTTTATAATCTTTACCAATTTTATAATCAATTAATTTAATTACCTTATTTGTTCCATTTAATATAAAACTTTCCGTTATATCATTTTCATTTATATCTGGTATTATTCCACTTGTATATCCTAATTTCACAAAATGAATATCATTAATTGAAGATTCATAGTAATTTGAAACAATTACATTTCTCTTTTCATAATAATTATTTGAATTTTCATTATCAATATTATAAGTTATATTTAAATTTATATCTTCAGTTATAATTGTATCATCTATATACTTAATTATATTATGTTCTGGTATATTTTCAAAATATTTATAAAACTTAAGAATTACTATACCTGAACCACCATTTCCACCATTTGTTCCTGTTTCATAATAATTTGATGCACCACCACCACCACCACCACCTGTATTATTAATACCATCTTGTTGTGCATCCCCACCTCCACCTAAACCACCATTTGTATTCATATTATTTTTCCAAGTTCTAGCAGAAGCACCACCACCACCTGCATAATATGTCGGTGTTCCTGTTATATTAACTTCTAAACCATTAATACCTTTAGTTAATTCAGTAGGAATAATATCACCTAATATTCCGCCAGCACCACCACCTCCCCCACCACTATTATCATCAATTAATCCATCACTTCCACTTCCACCACTTAAACTATTTGATTGTAATCCTTTACCAACAGAACCATCTGCATTTACACCATGACGTCTATTAACACCACCACCTCCAGACCCACCATTATTACCATTAATAACTTCTCCACTTATTCCGTTTATTCCTGCTATTCCACCAGCTCCACCACCTAATGCTACAAATTCATTTATTGAACTATTAAAACCATTTGTTCCTTTTACACCTGATGTTAATATTGCACCATTACCACCTTTACCAACTTTAATATTAATACTATTATTAAATTTAATATTTTGCATATAAATAAGACCACCAGCACCACCACCAGCACCACCTTCTGGTAAATATCTACTTGTATTTCCACTACCACCACCACCACCACCACCAACAATCAATATATCACATAATAAATCTTCTTCAACGATTAATGTATATTCAGTTTGACCATTACCATTATCATTTGTTGGATCATATAAAAATTTACATACATAATGATATTCTACTTTATTTGGATAATCTAATGATAAAGTTGATATTGGTAAATATTCTATACCTGTTTCTATTATATTAATTGTACAATAAATATTAGTATTATTTACTGATATACAATAATAAGTTCCAATAGTATTTGCATTCCATACTATTTTACCATCTATTAATCCTTTCGATTCTATATAAATACCCTCTGATACACTTAATACTTTATTACTATCAGTTCCATCCAATGTTTCACTTGTATTAATTATTATAAAAGGATTATTGGTATTTGATTTAATCTTAAATTCAATCATTGTATCTTTATAACACGAAATATTTACATTCGTTATTGTTTCATTATCATATTTAATTAATGTAATTGGATCTATACCTGATAATAAATTATTATTAATATTAAATACTAAATTAGTACTAATTATATTATCAAATATATCTTCATATTTATATTCTACATTAGTTATAATTGGTTTATAAATTTTATTTTCAATTTCTTTATATTTTATAATTATTCTTGGATTATATTTATTATATTGTGGATACTTATAATTATAAGTTATTTTAAATACACCATTGCCTTCTATATTATTAATACCATACATTTTTGTATTCATATTATTTTCATACATCTTAATAATTGTAATTTTCTCCATTAAAACTTCATTTAATTTAATATCATTACCAATTTCAATATCTGCAATATATGTATCTGAAGTATCTAATATATATGTTGTTTCATCATTTAAACTTCTTGTATAATCATATTCAAATATTAAAGTTTTATATTCATTATTTATTTCTTCACGAACATTCATTATTACATTTGATGAATATACACTTGTATTATAATTAATATTAATTATTTTATCAGTATCATATGGTAATGCATATTCATTCGATATATCAAATCTTTCTTCTAATATATTATTTATTAAAGAATGATTAATATATTTATTTGGAATTAATACTTGTGGTGTTATTGATTTCTTTATAATTACTATACCTGAACCTCCATGACCCGTTCTATCTGTATATCTATCATTTTCACTTGATCCATAACCAACTGCTGCACCTCCACCACCAGTATCATTATAACCATCAGGATAATTAATATTATTATTTATTATTGCATGTGTTCCACGACCACCACCACCTAAACTACGAACTGAATTACCCCAAGTAAAAGAATAATCACCTGTTCCAGCACCACCACCCGCAAACCAACCATTATCACCATAATCTTTAAAATCTTCAAAATATAATCCATTACCACCTGCACCTGAAAATCTTGCACCACTTGGTAAATATGTTAGTTTGTCAGCTCCACTAGTACTAGACATATGTTCAATACTATCTTCACCTGGTTGTCCTGCACCACCACCACCACCACCTGCATAAATTACACTTATATCAGTTGATAAACGCACTACACCCGTTCCAGATGATATACCATTTCCTATTCCACCATTAAAACCTTGACCATTAATTGAATTACCACCCATTTGATTATCTTGAGAAATACTCGCTATACCACCACCACCTGAACCACCATCTTTCCCTTTCTCATCTGTATAATATGCACCACCACCACCACCTATTGCTTCAAATTCACCTAAACTACTATTAAAACCATTATTACCACTATATTCAGTTCCACGAGCACCATTTCCTACTTTTACAATATATTTACCTTTTTTAATATTATAATTTTGTTTATATATTAAACCACCTGCACCACCACCACCACCAAAATATCCACCTGATCCACCACCTGCAACAATTAATATATCAAATAAATTATCAGACATTACATCTATTTCATATTCTGTTTGATTATTGCCATTATCATTATTTATATCATATTTAAATATTAACATATTATTATCATTCGATATTTCAACCGTATCTGAACGATATACCACACTATCAATTACTTTTGTATTCTCTTTTCCATTTTTTAATATTTCATTACCATTTATTAAACTTGGTATAATTGATGTAATAATATTAATATTAATATTATTAATTTGAGTTTTATTATGAATTAAATTAAAATTATACCATCCTAATAAATCTACAATGTTATAATAATATTTAAAATTATCAATTATTAATATTTCACTATTCTTATATTCACCACCAAAATATAAAGTTTCAAATTTATTTTTATTTATATTTAAATTATTTTTATTCTTATAATATTTAATTATTAATAATTCACTTTGCGTTAAATCTAATATTGTTATATCAAATAATTCCAATAATTCATTAAAATTTTCATCTTTTACCACTAATTCCACATCATTTACATCAAACACTATCTCATTATATATCGATTTTATACTATTTAATGTAATATTATAAATATTATTATCCAATTTAATATTAGGATCGTAATAATAATTATTTCCATTTACATATAATATTAAACAATTAAATAATTCTTCTGATTTTATTATTGTATCATTTGTAATTATTAATATATTATCATTCTTTTCAATTATATTATAATTTTTATTATAAATTAAAGAATTATAATTATCTATTATATCATCGTAATATGTATCTATTATTTTAAAATTATTACCTATTATATTTACATAAGTAATTTCTTCATTTATTGGTTTATATAATTTATATTCTTTTCTTTCATATTTTACATACAAACTTTTATAATTTACTTTATTAATATCTATTTCATATTCTAATATTATATATCCATTGCCACCATCCATATTTGATTCTAAAAATGAACCACCTAAACTTATATTTTCTGGAATATCATATTTAACATCTAAATTTGTATTTATTAATTTCGTTGTATTACCATATGAAACAATATCATCAGTTATTATATTACCCCAAAAAGATGATCCACCACCACCACTACCCGTTATCATATTATTATCTACACTCATTCTTGATCCACCACCACCACCATACCATCCACCACCACCCGATCCTGCACCATTATTTCCATATGCATTTGTTGGATTTGAATCAACTCCATTACCACCACGACCACCTTTAAAACGAATTCCATCTGTTCCATTTACACTTGAAGTTCCACCACCACTAATACCAGCTTTTCCACCTATAAAACTACCACCACTTCCATTTATATTATTTAAAATCGTATTATCATTACCATATTTTGATATCTTTAATTCTTCAATTATACCACCATGACCACCATGAGAACCTATTTTATCAAAATAATCTTCTGTTAAATAATTTTCTGTTTGTTCATTATATTCCTTTGGACCAAAACCACTTGCACCACCACCCCCACCTGCAATTACTAATATTGAACTATCTGGAACTGATTCATCAATTGAATTATTTGTTGTATCCATCATAAAATTATTATCTAAAAATATACCTGATAATCCACCACCTTTACCAAAAGATGTAATTTTACCACCACCCGCATAATAAACATATGTATCACCACCACCACCCCAACCCTTTGATACACCATGACCACCTGCTTCACCCACTACAATCTTTAATTTATCTATATTTGATACATCTATTCTTGCTTTAACAAAACCTCCATTACCACCCCTTACATCATATATTATATCTTCCGGATAATAATAATTCATATTATAATTTGTTGAATGTGCTAATTGACCTCTACCACCACCACCACCTGCACCCCAAACATAAGCAGTTACATAATTAACATTTTCAGGTTTATACCATGTATATAACCCTTTAACATAATTACTATAAATACCATCATTTATTGTCGTTTTACCATTATTATTTAATTTTGATTCAATTTTACCAAACTCAAAATGCTCCACTATTATCTTATTATCCGAAATATAATCCAAATAATTATTTATTTTAAATATTTCATTGAAATTTGAATTTTCATTTAACACATCATTTTCATTCAAATAATTTATAGCAAATTTACTATCTACCGTATTTGCACTCTTTATTTTTATTATAACTATACCTGATCCACCATTACCTGATTTATTTTTATACATTGATCCACCACCACCACCACCTGTATGTGGTAATCCATCTAAATTAATAAAATTATTTCCACCACCACCATATCCACCATATGAAACTGAATCAATATTGTAATTTAATCCACCAGCACCACCACCTCCAAAATATAAATTACAATTTATATAATGTCCAATTTCTTTATCAAATAATTCAAAATTTGATAAATAATTAACCCCATCTTCTTCATATCTACCAATCCCACCATCAAATCTTACATTTGATTCAAATACATTTATACTAGAATCACTATTTGCACCACCACCACCCATACCATATGGATAATTCAATTCTAATTGTATTGCACTATTATAACCTTGTCGATAATTCGTTTTTAATATTGTTCCATCATATTTTACAATATCTTCAATATTTTCATTACCGCTAATTACATTACTTTCTGAATTATAACCCAATATTGTCGATCCACCTACAGATCCACCATTATATACATTTTCATCTACTATTGAACAACCTTTAGAACCACCTATTGCTTCCGTTTGTAAATAAGAAAATGAAGTATTCTTACCATTATTAATAATTCCACCATTACCTACCTTAATTGTATATGTATTTTTTTCAATATATTGATTATATAAAAATATAATTCCACCACCACCACCACCTCCTCCCGGTATATTTGATGTATTATTAATTAATGATATTCCTTCATTAATATTACTTTCATTTAATATATAACCTGAACCACCTTTACCACCACCACCAACTAATAATATATCAATATATGCATCATCATATAAATTTAATATATATTCAGTTTGATCTAATTCATTTGTTTTAAATGAATTATATTTAAATATATATATTTTATCTGAAATATTTATTGTATGTTCATTTATATTATAATATGAAATATCAAGTAAATTATAAGTTAATGGTATTACATTTTCATTTTCTATTTCATAATATTTAATAGCAATTATACCAGAACCACCATTACCCGATATTAAACCACCATAACCACCACCACCAGAATTATTTAATCCATTTATATTATTATAACTCCCTCCACCACCCAATCCACCTACACTATTTGAACCTGCACCACCACCACCACCAAAATACATTTCATTATTGTAAATATAACCAATATTATTAAATAAATCTATGAATTTTATTCCATTTACTTCATTAATTCCATTTCCTCCATTTGATATATTACTATTCAATATATTAGGATAACCACTTTCATTTGCTCCTGAACCACCAAATGATAATAAATTACTATTATATACCGATAATCCACCCAAATTTCCTTGATTAAAATTACTTTTTAATATTGTTCCATCATATTTAATTATATCATTATTCAATACATTTATATTATCTATATTACCACTAGGATTTCCTATTTTTATTATATTTTTATTTAATTTAAAATGATCACTATTTTCAATATATTTATCATATTTATTATAACCATATAATTTAAATGATGATATTAATATATCATTACGATATAATATTTTTGTTATTATAAAACGATAATATTTAAAAGACTTTTCAGATATAAAATCATTAAACATCATATCATTATTCAATGTATATGAAGTAAAATTAGTTAATTCATCGATTACTTCCCATAATAATTTATCATTTGATCCTACAATAAACCAAGATACAGGTATTTTACCTACATCCCAAGAATTCTTTTTAGTACTCCATGAATATTTTGTTAAAAATATTTCATTACTTAATCCTATTTCTATCCATAAACCTTTTATTTCATTCCCATTTGATAAATATGTTATATGATTTTTATTATACATTTCAATATCAAAATTACCATTCGTATCCCATATAAATGCATTATCTATATGCCAATTTGTTGATGTATTATTATCAAATAAATAAGATAGATCATCACCTGCAAGTAATACTCTATATTCAATTTTATTTGAAATAAAACCCACTATTGTATCCTTATTCTTTATCTCCTCTGTTGATAATTCTTTATTATATAAAGGAACACCATTATCATCAACTACATTTGTTATACTATAATCATATTCAATTGGTGAATTTTCAGTATAGTTTATAATTTCAATATTTGATAAATCATTTATATTTAATGTATTATCAAATATATTTGTTACAGTTCTATTAAAATTATTTCCACCCATTCCACCCAATATTTCATTCTTTAAATAAGAAAATGAACTATTCTTACCATTTAAATCAGTTTCAGTTCCACCATTTCCTACTTTAATATTATAAGTATTTTTTTCAATTTCTATATTATTTAAAAATAATACTGTTCCAGCTCCACCACCATAACTATTTAAATTTGAATAATATCCAGAACCACCCCCACTTACTATTAATAGATCAGCTATTACATTTTTATTAAAAGTTAAATTATATTCTGTTTGACCAAATTTATTATCTCTTAATTCATCATAATAATACAATAATATATTATTATAATTATTAACATTATATATTAAATTATAATATATTGGTATATCTATATCTTTTGTTAAATAATATTTTATTATCACTACACCTGATCCACCATTACCACCTATACCACCTTTTGAACCACCACCACCACCTCCTCCTGTATTTGATATTCCATTATTTCCATTTGTATTTAATAATAATGCACCATTACCACCACCACCTAAACCACCATTTGATATATTATTATCATTTACTATCTCTAAATTATTTTCAAAATATGTTGATCCACCACCACCACCACATAAATACCCTTGAAGACCCACATAAGATCCAAATATATCTTTCACATCTATACCATCACCACCATTTCCCGCATTTATATTATTATAATTATTTCCATCAAAACCTTTTGTAAATCCACCACCACCACCACCACCATTATTATTTAATCCATCACCACCTATATTACCTTGATTAAAACTACAATTACCACCTTTATATTCACCAACACCACCACCACCACTTCCTATTTTATCATTCATTTGTAATGAATTTGGATATGATGAATATGTATCACCATCAAATGATCCACCACTACCACCACCATATGATATTAAATTATCAAAAGAACTCATAGAACCATTTTTATTATTATAATTGTTTTTATCTAATGCAATACCACCATTTCCTACAATTATATTATAAGATTTTTGATAATTTAATTTTATATTTTCAAAAAATTGGAATCCACCTGCACCACCTCCTCCACCATTATTATTACCACCTGCACCACCACCACCTATTATTAATACATCTATTAATAAATATTTATTCATCACTTCTAACATATAATTCGTTTTATTATCCATTGAAGTTATATCATCATATTTAAATATTATTATATTATCAATTATATCATAATTATCTCCCAATCCCGTTATTATTAATGGTGATACACTTTCATAATCACTATTATATTTTAATATTAAAATACCCGGATTTCCTTCACCTATTTCATTTAAACTTGAATAACCACCATTACCTATATTATTTGTTATATTACTTGATCCACCAATTGAAAAATATTCATTTGGAAATAAATCATTATTATATAAATTAAATTGGTACAAAAAATATGAATTATTTTCATTACTTTTTCCATTAAAAATATTTGAACTTGTTACATCAATGCTACCTGCACCACCACCCCCTAAATTACCATTATAACCTTGACGATAATTTTCTTTTAATATTGTATCATCATATTTTATAATATCACTTATATATCCCAATCCATACCAACTCCAATATTGTATAAATGATAATACACAAGATATTTCTGGAACTATAATTGGTTGTGAATTACTCGATTTAAATAAATTTATTATCACTATACCTGAACCTCCATTTGCACCATTTCCATTATATAATCCACCACCACCACCACCACCCGTATTATCTAATCCATTTGTTGGTTCAATACAATTTTCACTATCAATTGAATTATAATGTTTTACAAATGAATCAAGACCACCATTACCACCACCTCCATATAAATTACTTCCACCATTTCCATATACTATATTTAATGTAGGATCATTATATACATTACCACCACCTCCACCACTAAAATATCCATTATCACCTACATTACTACCAAAATATGATATAAATTCTTTTCCTTTTCCACCATATCCATAATTAATACCATCAAAACCATCACCTCCAGCACCACCACCACCACCCATATGATTTGTATTTGTTGATCTATATATACCTTCACCGCCTTTATTTCCATATGATTCCCATTCATTATATTCAATTTGAATATTATTTCCACCAATATAATCTCTATAACCACCACCACCATTTCCACCATTTTCTCCCATTTGATTTTGAACACTTCCACCACCACCACCACCATATCCTATATATTTAATATCATCCAATATTATTGAACTTTCAATACCATTATTTCCCTTTTTTTGCCAATGATCAGAACCCAAACCTCCTTTACCCACATTTATTATTAATTTTTTATTTAATAATCTAATAGATTTTTTAAATAAAATACCACCACCTCCACCACCACCACCACCCGCACCACCACCTCCCCCACCACCTACTATTAATATATCTGCTTCTACATATAAATCATCATATTTTACTTCATATTTTGTTACATCTACATCATCATTATTATAATTAAATATTAATGTTGTTTCATATTTACCAATTATATTTCCACCACCACCACAACCACCATCCTTTCCTATTAATTCATTTATTCCTCCTGCTCCTCCACCCATTGCATTAGTCTTTAAATATGAAAATATTGTATCTTTACCATTTTCATATCTTTCTTTTCCACCTCTACCCACTTTAATCTTATAATCTTTTTGTTCCATTAATACATTCTCTAAATATATTAAACCACCACCACCACCACCAGCATTTATATTATTCATATCATCTAAACCACCCGCACCACCACCACCCACCATCAATATATCTACAAATATATTTTTATTTATTATTAAATTATATTCAGTTTGTCCATTATTATTATCATATTTTGAATTATATTTAAATATATATATATTATCTGAACTATTTTCAATCGATTTTTTATATTCAATTAAACTTGATGTTATTTTTACATCTTCAATATTAAATATTTCTTTATATTTATATGCCGATTTAACAATTACTATTCCTGAACCACCATCACCACCTTTATTTGTTCTATTATAATGTGATCCACCACCACCACCACCACCCGTATGTTCTCCTCCATCACCACCAGGCTTATTTGTATTCGAATTTTTTGATCCACCACCACCCGGTTTTCCATCATTATAACCTAAACCACCTATTGTTGTTCCTACTGCACCACCACCACCACCTCCTAAACCTCCGTTTCCACCATTTACAGAATAACCTGAACCACCACCTCCACCACCCCAATAATATGCTTCATCTAAAATATTTATTAATAAACCATCACCACCTTTTGCACCACCATTAAATCTACCTGAATTTCCTATCTCACCCGCACCACCACCACCACCAGAATAATGAGAACCATTTCCACTACCACCATCATTACCTTGACCCATTACACCCAATCCTTGTTTATTTCCTGTATTACTATAACCACTTGCACCACCACCAGAACCACCATTTCCTGCTTGACCATAATTTGGTTGATAATCATGTCGAGAACTTGAACCATATCCACCACCTATCGCTATATTATCATTAAATACTGAATCCTTTCCATTTGTTGCAGATATTGTAAATTGATGACCGGAAGGTTGTCCATTAGAAGCACCTCCTGGTGCTCCATTTCCACCTTTACCCACTAAAATTGTATTTATTATATTTTTATTCATTACATAATCTTGAATATAAATCACTCCTCCACCACCTCCACCACCACCCATATCCATTCCACCACCTCCACCTCCTGCTACTATTAATATATCACATATTAAATCTTCATCAAATATTAAAGAATATTCACTTTGACCATTACCATTATCATTTAATTCATCATATTTATATATTTTTATTTCATTTAATATAACTTTATTTATATCATTAAAATTTAATGTTGATGTTAAATTTGTTGGTTGCAATAATTCCACATTATTATTATATAATTTTATCATCACTAATCCTGATCCACCATTTCCACTTTTGTTATTTATTATCCTTCCACTACCACCACCACCTGTATGATTCTTTCCATTATTTTCAATATTTCCACCACCACCACCTAATCCACCTTTTAGTAATAATGATGTATTTATCCTATTATCAACATAATTTGATAATAATTTTGTATAAACTTTTATTATTACTATTCCTGATCCACCATCACCACCACCATTATGATCAGTATTTCCAGTTCCACCACCACCACCACCCGTATTTGGTAATGCATCATATATTTCTGGATAATCATTTATATTGAATGTATAAGGAGCACTACCACCCCCACCACCTTTTTGTCCTATAGTATAATTTGTATCATAAATTGAACGTAATGAACCAGAACCACCACCTGCAAAATAAACTTTATCTATATTATTTTCATTTATATGATGCCCTACATTTATATCTTTTATATCAAAATGATCTTTAAAATCTATATTTAAATCACTTATTCCACTTAAACCTATACCACCCATTATATCTATATATGGATGTATTCCTTGTAAATATCCTATTCCACCAGCACCACCTCCACCACCATAATTCATTCCATTATTTCCATATTGATATATATTATGAATATTTGTTTGATTCTGTTGATTTTGTAAAGATATACCTGGAGTATCACCACCACCACCAGATCCACCATCTATTATTCCACCACTTGTATATATCGAATATCCACCTCCACCACCCAATGCCACTATATCATCAAAATATGAATTATATCCAGGATTACCACTTGCATATGAATGCAAACTTATTCGATTTAATTGATTTCCAATTCCACCTTTACCTACCTTTATATTATAATCACCAGATGTTATAATTGCATTATGAATATACACTAAACCACCCGCACCACCTCCAGCTGTCACCTTCTGAGCACCACTACCACCACCACCTACCATCAATATATCCATTTTCTGAAATAAACTTGATTCCGGTATATTATATATATATTCGGTTTGACCACTACCATTATCTAAATTACAATCATATTTATATACAAAAATATCATACTTATGATCTATAAAATTATCTATATTATTATAATTTATATAATTATATAATCCTGAATTCATACCACCACCACAAAAATATATATTACTACCATCACTTTCACCTATTAAATCATCATCCTTTATATTAAAATGATCCTTTATATTTATATTACTATATTCATACATCCCATCTTTACCTTTTATATTCTCTTCAACACTTAAATCATTTCTATTACTTATTATATGTATCGGTATATTCTCTTTACCATATATATACCAATTATTAAAACTCAATACATATGATAATTCATCCACAAATAATAACTTATTCACTACCAATACATAATATTGATATAATATTTCATTATCTTCAATTGTATCTTCATACAAATTTAATGTATATTCTATATTACTTCTATGAACTAATTCTATCCAATTCGTATTATCATTTGAACCATATATCTTAAAATCACCAGGTGATCTTGATTCCGCATTTAAACGCGATTCTAAAATATACCTTGACAATAATATCTTATATGGTAATTTTATTTTTATCCATTCACCATTATATACACCATCAAAACTCTCTATTGAATTACTATTATTTATATATATTCCATTTATTATATCATATGTATTATGATTCCATTGAGCACCATTATCATCATTCAAAATATCATTAAATATATTTATTGGCAAATTAATATCTATATATTTTGAAGAATATTCAAATTCATATTCACCTACACCATATGAATCATTATTTATTATTAAATTACTATCATTTACTATCCTTCTTGTTGGATATATACGTTCCATTGATAATACTTCATATTCATAATTTCCATTTAAATTTGAATATATACCACCATCACCACCAAATGCAATTGTTTCTAAATAAGAAAAATAAGTATCTTTACCTTTTTCACCTATTCCAAAATTACTTAATACACCACTTCCCCCACAACCTACTTTTATTTTATATGTCCCTGGTATTAATTCTATATTACTTAAATATATTAATTCACCAGAATTACCACCCGCACCATCATATATATTACTTGATACATATGATGAATATACTTCTGTTATATTTGATCTTAATGTATTTATTTGTTCTATTTCATAATGCATTAATCCTTTACCACCACCACCACCACCACCCAACAATAATATATCTATATTTGTATTATTATTTATTATTAATTCATATTCAGATTGACCTATACCATTATCATTATCCTCATTATATTTATAAATTAATACATTTTCAAATAATTTAAATATCAAATTTAATTCATCATAATTTATTGTATTCGTTATTGGTACAAATAATTGTATATCTGTATTTTCCAAATATTTTATTATTATTATACCTGAACTACCATCTTCACCTATCATATTATATAATGTTCCATTCCCTCCACTACCACTATTACCATTTGATATCCGATTTATTACATTTCCACCCAAACCAAAATATAAATTAGATTCATATAATTCACCCATATTTTCATATATATTTGGCATCTTATCAAAACCATTTAATGTTACATTTTCATAATTTAATGCACCTACACCACTATATCCTCCACCACCCAAATTACCTTTATAACCTTGACGATATCCTTCTATCAATATATTCCCTTTCGCATCTATTAAATCACTTATATAACCTTCTCCTACTTTTGTATTATCTAATGATCCACCACCCGAACCACCATCAAAACCATACAAATTTGCTTCCTCTTTACCTGATCCACCACCACCTCCACCACCACCCACCGCCTCTGTCCTTAAAAATGATATACTCGTATTTTTACCATTTTCACCATTTTCATATAATTTACTTATACCACCACGACCCACCTTTATTATGTAATTTGCATATTTAGGAACATAATAATTATCAATATATATTATACCACCCGCACCACCACCTGGTGATATATCACTATTTATTAAATTATTATCTATATAATATAAATTACTTTCATAAACAAAATTAGACTCATATGCTATATTACTCTCAATCACTATGATCGTATCATATATTAAATCTTTCGTATATGTTATATTATTAACATATGTTAAATTACTTATATTTACTAGATTACTATCATATACTATATTACTACTATATTCATATTCTCCTGTTGTTTCATTTAAATTTGATGAAATTATTATATTTGATGTTATTTCAATATTTGTTATCACTTCAATATTTGATAATACAGTTTCTATATTTGATGTTATATTATATTGTGGAACATTTTGGATATTTGAACTTATACTATATATCAAATTACTATCATATACTAATAAATTTTCATATATTATATTACTTGAATATACTATATTACTTATAACATTAATATTACTAATATAATCATATTCTTGTGTTTCTTCATTAAAATTTGAAGTTATTATCAAATTTGATGATAATTCAATATTTGAAGTAATTTCAATATTTGATATTAATTCAATATTTGAAGTTATAATTGTATCGGTTAATATTGATTCTATATCTTCCACTCTATTATAACGCGGTATTTTCTTAAAATTTGATGTTATATCATACAATAAATTTGATTCATATACTAATGTCTCTATATTTGAAATTATTTCAATATTTGAAGTTATATAATATTTTGGAAATCCTACCAAATTTGATGTTACATAATATACGGGTAATTGTTCATTTGTTTCAATATTACTAATTGATCCACTTGCACCACCACCCGCCACTATTAATAATTCTATATTTATACCTACATTGAAATTTAATTCATATTCAGTTTGACCATATCCATTATCATAATTTTCATTATATAAATAAATTAAATAATTATTTATTTTTATTGGCTCTTGATTCAAATAATCATTTAATAAATATGTTATTGGCACTATTTCTAACACAGTATTTGGATAACATTTAATTATTACTATACCTGAACCACCATTACCACCTCTATATTTATTATTTCCTTGACCACCACCACCTGATCCAGTATGATCTACACCATCACCACCCTCCATTATATCTGATCCCATTCCACCATTTATTCCCAATTCATTCGTTTTATTATACAATTCTATCATATTACCATTATAATATGATCCATTCCCACCACAACCATATAATTTATTTTCACCTATTATATCTATCATTATACCATCACCACCATATCCACCTCTTTGTCTTAATATTGTATTATTACCTTTAGAACCCGCACCACCACCACCAGATCCTCCTATTATTTTATATCTATTTACATATTCTTCAAAATTTTCTATTGTCTTATATGAAACATTATTTGCAAATTTTAAATAATTCTTTTCACCATTAAATATATAATAATTAAATTGAGCTGCTGAATCTGGTGTTTGTTGTTGAAATGATACAACATCATCATATATTGCAGCTGTATAATCAATTACTCTCCAATGTGTTGTTGTTATATTAAATTCTTTTGTTGTTTCATTATATAATATTAAATATAAATCATCATTATATCGTGATACTGTTAATATATGATAATCATTCAAATTTGATATTATTAAATTTGTAGCATGATATTCACTTACACCATGTTGTCCACTATCCCAAATTACATATCTTGAATTCTTATGAAGATGACAAAACCAACCTTGATTTACATCTGCACCACCAACACTCTTTGCAGCCTCATTTCCAAATAATATTCCTCTTGTTCCTTTAAATCTTATTATAAATGTCCATTCTAAATTTGTATTTAAATTCACTATAGATCTCGAATTTATATATTTATATGTTACTAAATTATAATTTATTAATTCATTTGATATACCACCTATATTACCATATACACCTTCCGGATATTCTATATTATTTATATAACTTTCATTTTCAACTATCACTTCATTCATATTAAATATATTATCACTACTTAATGTATCTTCATTATAATTCATTGTATCCAATAATGCATTTCCACCTGATGAACCACCTGCATTTACATAACCATTTATACCACTTAAACCTGCACTACCACCTACCGCTTTATATATTATCTTATTATTTATATCTTTTATTATTGAATCTTTACCATTATTATTTAAATGATCACCACCTTTACCCACTTCTATTATATAATTTCCATTAAATTTTTGATTTTTATGATAAATTACTGTTCCTGCACCACCACCACTTCCACCATCTTTACCACCCATACCACCGCCACCCACTATTAATATATCTACTTCGGTTTCTTCATTAAAATTAAATCTATATTGGTATTCATTATTTTGATATTTAAAAACATAGATATTATTATCTATAATTTCAATTAAATTATTTTGTAGATTCTCATCTACTTCAAAATATTTACCTTTATCATCAAATTTTGTTTTATCACTAAATGTATATGTTAATTTTGGATATTTAAAATTATTATCATTTAATGGCTGAATTTCATTAAATATATGTTTTTCTTTATTATTATATATATCTAATATATCCAAATATTTCAATTCCTTATCATAAATACGAATATTTTTAACTTTAAAATTATTTTCTAATCTCTTATTACCTATTATTAAATCACCGTTTATTGTCAAATAATTAAAATTATTATTAAATATTATCCTCTCAGAATTTCGATACACATTTATATTATTATTTGTTTCTATTATTATATTAAATAAATTCCATTTTGATTTATCATTACCATAAATTAATTCACTTTCATAACTTTTATTATTTATTATTAATTCATATGATATATATCCTTCATTATATTTTACTTTATATTCTAAATTATCTATACTTAATATATGAAAATTATCATTTATTTCATCAAATTTTAATTCAAATAATATTGTAAAAGATTTAAATGATAAATCTAAAGATCCTATTGATAAGTAATTTTTATTAAAATTAATTGAATCTGTTATTTCTATATTTGATTCTGAATATTCTATATTATAATTATTAAGTTGATCTATTCCATTATTATACCAAAATAATAAATTATATTTATTTATATCTTTCTCCAAATTACATAAATTAATATTTAAATTATCATCAATATACAATAATGATTTATAATAAAACTTATTTGTTAAATGATCATATAATCCTAATTCAACATTTGATATTGTTTTATCTATTTCTATTATTCCATTTTCATTTATTATATCTATATTCAAATTCGATATTTCATCATATTTTATATTATAATTTGATGATAATTCAATATAATTATTATATTCTATATTTGATATCGTATTTTCATTTATATTTGAATAATTATTTATTTCAAAATCAGTTATTATTATTCCTTTATTTATTATCAATTCACTACTCTCTATTATTTGCTTTTTATAATTTATTAATAATACATCCTCATTACTATTTAAACTTATATTGAAATTACTATTCGCTATATCCACAATATTACTATCTATCTCTATTAATTTTGAATTTAATAAATTAAATGAATAATTCCCTAATAATTCAATATTATTTTCGTAATAATAATGATCATTATTAATATATAATATACTACTATTCATATAATTATATTTAAAATTAATATTAATATTTGAATTAGTAATTTTTAAATTATAATTAGAATTATCATTATTATCTACAAATGTATTTTCTATTAATAAATCTATTTCATTATTATATCTTTCTGTTATTTCAATATCATCATTTATATTTCTTTCTGATACAATTTCACTTATATTTATATCATCATAAATTGAACGATGTTTAATATAAATTCTTGCATTTATTTTATCTGTTCTAAAAACTAATTCATCTATTAAATTAAATTGTTTTAATTTATCATTCAATATAGATATATTGTCCTGAACTTCCAATATATTTGTATT
>Ga0233432_10000773_pt1 | contig 30808 bp, 30 predicted proteins | sample SI_122_August201_6_FD_179870 | JGI IMG/M metagenome (GOLD analysis project Ga0233432, IMG submission 179870) | Seawater microbial communities from Saanich Inlet, British Columbia, Canada - SI_122_August2016_10_MG | ecosystem: Environmental > Aquatic > Marine > Inlet | place: Canada: British... | reverse complement strand
AACAGAGGGTATCGTATCTATTAACTTGGATTTAGAATCAAAGAGTGATATTTCTTTAGCTCTTACTAATTCTATAGGTCAAATGGTATATTATGAAAACTTAGGAAATTTGACTAAATTAGATAAATCATATGATTGGTCAATGCTACCAAAAGGTGTTTATACCATAAGCTTTAATATAAATAATCAGAAAACGTTTGAAAAGATTGTCCTTCAATAAAACTATCCTCGTATGGATAATGTTTCAATTAGGGCCCTTAGGGGCTCTTTTTGCGCAAGGCAATTGGCAAAATTTCACCACAGAAAATACTATTCTGGTAGATAATCAAATTAATGATGTTTTAATTGTTGATGGTGTTAAATGGATAGGAACCAGTTGGGGTTTGTATACTTATGATAATGATACTTGGGTTAATTACACTGATGTTTTGCCCCACCCATTTGTTAATTCTATTGCTTGTGATAAAGAGGGAAATATTTACGCTTGTACATTAAGTGGTATTGCTGTCTATGATGGTATTTCTTGGGAAACCATTACTTCTCAAAACAGCATAATGACAAGTCATGTAAACGAGGTTGTTTTTGATGATAATAATGTGGCTTATGTTGGTACTATTGATGGGTTGTTTACAATCAACAATGGTGATGTTTCATTGTTATTAGACACATCGTCCTTAGAAAACAATTTTATAAATGTACGTTGTTTAGCTTTTAAAGGAGATTCCTTGTGTATTGGAACGGTTAATGGTGGCTTAGGTTATTTGTATAACAACACCATAAGTTGGTATAATTCAAGCAACGGTCTAATAGATAATACAGCAACGGATTTGGTAGTGGATAACGAAAACCTTTGGATAACAGCACCGTATGGTGGTTTAATTTCGCAACTTATATCAGAGTCATTCCTTATTTTTAATACGGGTTATTTTAGTGATTGGCCGAGTAATAGTTTGAACACATTATACAAAGATAATGATGAAAATTTATTTTACATAGGTAGTAGTGGCGGTGGTTTTTTTAGTTTCACTTATGAATCAGGTATACAATCAACAACCACATATAACACTGATAATAGTGACTTAATCAACGATTATGTTTTGTGTATTGAAAAAGATGAAAAAGGTTATTGGATAGGTACAGAAGGGGGGTTGGTATATTGGTCTATGGTAGCTGATATAGAAACTAAAAATAATATCCCTTATTTCTATCAAAATATGTCGCAATTAGTCTTTGAAAAACCGAGTGACATTAATGTATATTCTTTAGATGGAAAATTGGTTTTTTCTTCAAAAAAAACAACTTCAGTAGATTTATCTTTTTTAACAAAAGGGTATTATATCGCTGATATTAATAAGAAGTCATCTACCTTATTTCTTACTAATTAACATTTAGCTTTATCCTTTCATTTCTGTTAGCTAATTCCCATGCTGTTAAGAAAATGTATCGACTTATTTTTTCAATTTTAGGAAAATGTATTTTTTCTATAGTGTCTGATTCTTTGTGATAATCAGCATGTAAACCATTGAAATAAAATATAACAGGAATATTGTTTTTAGCAAAGTTGTAATGATCTGAACGATAATAATATCTATTAGGATCGTCTTTATCATTATACTTATAATCTAATTCTAGATTGATATATTTATCGTTTACCTCTTCGCTAATTTGATGTAGTTCTGTACTTAATCTATCAGATCCTATCAAGTATATATAATCTGGATTATCGTGGTAGTCGTCAATTCTACCAATCATATCTACATTCAAATTTGCTATTGTATTTTCTAATGGATAAACTGGATTATCTGTATAGTATTTAGAACCTAATAAACCTTTTTCTTCTCCTGAAACAGGCATGATAAGAACACTTCTTCTTGGTCCATAGCCTTCTTTTTTAGCTAACATAAAAGCCTGAGCTATTTCCATAATCGCTACTGTGCCTGAACCGTTATCATCAGCTCCGTTATAAATTAATGAGTCTTTAATACCTAAATGATCATAGTGGGCTGTTATTACTACTATTTCATCTTTTAAGTCGCTACCCTCAATAAAACCAATAATGTTATCTCCTTTTATATAATTATTATTAAGCATCTTTTCAAAAACACCATTTTTATCCCATTTCCATCTACCATAACGTTTAACTGTCTTTACTTTAAAATTTTGAAAATAAGAGTTGTATTTATATGGAGGTATACCAATTTGTTTAAAAAAGTTAGCAATATAATTTGCTGCCATTTTCTGACCTGGTTTACCTGTTTCTCTACCTTCTAAAGAGTCACTAGCTAATACGTTTATATATTTTTGTAAATCAGTAACAGTTATAGAGTTAGCAAATTTGAGTTTAAGGGAGTCGTCAGAAAAAATATCCACTTGAGCGAATAATCCTAATGGTAGTAATAGAAATAATAGTTTTTTCATGGTATATTTTTTAACAGCTTATTTTATTTACTCTCTTTTGATGTCTGCCACCCTCAAAATTAGTCTTTAGAAATACATCTATAATATCGATCGCTTTTTCAAAAATAATAAATCGAGCAGGCATGGTACATATATTAGCATCATTATGTAATCTTGCTAATTCTGCAATATCAACCTCCCAACATAATGCAGAGCGTATAGCTTGATGTTTATTAGCACTCATATTAATACCATTTCCACTACCACAAAATTGAATACCTAAATCATTAGTACCTTCTTCAATAGAAATTGCTAATTGATGGGCAAAATCTGGATAATCCACGCTATCGGTACTAAAACAACCATAATCATTCACAGTATAACCTTTATCTTCAAGATATTTAACTACTCTTTCCTTGTAATCAAAACCTGCATGATCACATGCTAATCCTATTTTTTTACTCATTTTATAAGCGTTGTTTATAATGGTTAATAACTGTATTTATGTCTCTGATAGTTTATTAACAAACAAAATTCTTTTTTTGTTAATTATGGTTAAAAACTTTTATAATTTTTTATTGACTTTTCAATATTAGTTATGCTTTCAAAAAAAATATAATTCTGCTAATTTTTAACCTTTTTTTAATAAACAATATATTAAGATGCTATTAACAAAATAAGCTTTCTATTTTAAAATATTTTATCAAAATTTAATTGTTAATTGATTATACCAATTCATAATGATTATTGTTAATAATAATATAAATGACTGATTAACTGATTTTTATATTTTTAAATAACGTTAGTTAGTTGTTAATATTGATTAATAACTAATAATTAATAATTTTATAAATAATATTTATTAACCATACTAACAGACTATATATAAATACATATTTATTATTTAAAATTAAAAATATTATATATTATTAATAACCATTTCAATTTCTCTTTTTTCAATATTTACTTTTCTAATTTTTATTTTTAATGTATCTCCTAGAGTTAAAGTTTTTTTGGTTTGAGAACCATAGACACAGTAATTTTTTTTATCGTATAAGTAAAAGTCTCCAGGAATATCTTTTAGTCTAATTAATCCTTCACAGGCCGTATCTTTTACTTCAACAAAAATGCCGAAGTCAGTAACACCAGAAATTATACCATCAAATTTATGTCCAACAAATTGGGATATGTATTTGGTTTGCATGTATTTAATAGAATCCCTTTCAGCTTTAGAAGCTATAATTTCCATTTCTGAAGAATGTTTACATAAGTGTTCTATTTCACTTCTATTAACGCTATTTCCTTTATCTAAATAATGTTGAAGGAGTCTATGTACCAATACATCAGGATAACGTCTTATAGGCGATGTAAAATGCGTATAATGATTGAATCCTAATCCATAATGACCTATGTTTTCTGTAGTATATACCGCTTTAGCCATAGTACGAATAGAAAGCGTTTCTATCATATTTGCTTCTTGTTTTCCTTGAATATCTTTTAATACCTTATTCATGGATTGAGCTATGGATTTTTTATTTTCGGTTTGAAGGTTATATCCAAACTTCTTTAAAAATAAACTTAATACATCTAATTTATCAGGATCTGGTCTATCGTGTATTCTATAAACAAAAGTCAATGATTGCTTTCCTATATATTCAGCTACTTTTCTGTTAGCTAGTAACATAAATTCTTCTATGAGTTTATGTGCATCTTTACTTTCTTTAAAATAAATAGATATTGGGTTACCTTCTTCATCAATTTTAAACTTTGTTTCTAATCTTTCAAAAGATATAGCCCCATTTTTCATTCTTTCAGCTCTTAATACTTTAGCAAGAGAATCGAGTTTTAATAACTCTTCAGAAAATTTACCTTTTTTATTGATTATAATATCTTGTGCATCTTCATAAGTGAATCGATGATCAGATAAAATAACAGTTCTTCCAAACCATTGATTTATAATTTTCGCTTTTTCATTTAATTCAAAAACAGCTGAAAAACAGAGTTTTTCTTCATGAGGTCTTAATGAACATAAATTATTAGACAACACTTCAGGTAGCATAGGAATAACTCTATCAACAAGGTATATTGAGGTAGCTCTTTCTTGTGCTTCTTTATCTATAATGTCATTTTTTTTAATGTAGTGAGAAACATCAGCTATATGAATACCAATCTCCCAATTACCATTTTCTAATTGTTGAATAGATAATGCATCATCAAAATCTTTAGCATCATAAGGATCAATAGTGAAGGTGGTGATATTTCTAAAATCACGCCTTTTTTTTATTACATTAGGTGTTATTTTAGAAGAAATATGTTTTGCAGCGTCTTCAATATTTTTTTCAAATTTACTAGCAAAATTATATTCTGCTAGTATAGCATGTATTTCGGTTTGGTGTTCACCAGGATATCCTAATACCTCTTTAATTTTTCCTGTAGGATTTGTTTTTTTATCTCCCCAATCAACAATAGTAACAACAACTAATTGTCCATCTTTTATAGTATTAATTTCTTTTGATGGTAGAAAAATATCAAAATGTATTTTTGGGTTTGAGAGCAGTACAAAAGCATGATTTTTAGCCAGCTCCACAACACCAACAAATTGTTTAGTATTGTATTCTATGACTTCAATTATTTCTCCTTCCTTTTTCATTTTTTTGAATGATGGAAAAACAGAAATTTTTACTTTATCACCACTTACAATATTAGGTATATATTTTTTGTGAATAAAAATATCTTCATCTAATTCATCAACAATTACATAACCATTACCACCATTATTAATATCGATAATGCCTTCAATTATTGTTGATTTACTTTTTAATTTATACTTTCCTCTACTCACAGTAACTACTAATTCTTGTTGCTCCATTTCATTAAGAACAATTTGTATTAGATGTTTTGTATTATCATCTCCTATACCAATTTGTTTAGAGAGTTGTTTATAGTTAAAAGCTTTTCTAGGGTTTTGACGGAGTATGGAAGTAATTAAAGATTGTAAAGTTGTCTTATTAATACCTCTTTTTTTATTTTTTCTACCCATTCAACGAAAGTATAAATTAAAAACACTTATTTTGCTTAACATGAAAAGAGCTTTTCATTTTATATTGTTAATAGTGTTTTTGTCTGCTTGTGGTAGTCAATCTAAATCTACGTCTGTAGGTTGTGATACGTCAAAAAAAGGTAAAAAAAATAAAACTAAACAAGGGGTATTCAAAAAAGGAGTACTACCATTAAGCACTAATCCCAAATAATTATTCAAATGTTTAAAGGAAAAAGTATAGGTTTATTATTTATTATTTTGGGGTTATTATTTTTATTAAATAACCTTAACCTAATAGAAATATCTTTAGCTGAACTTATTAGAGTTTATTGGCCAATAATACTTATCTGGATAGGTGTAGATAAATTAGTTAGAACAACTATAAGTAAGGATAAAAAAGAGTAAAATCTTTTTGATATTTACTTTTTATAATAGACTTTATATTATCTGAAAAGTCATTCTTTTTTACAGAACTCATATTTAATTTTTTCAGTTCAACATTAACATTTATTTGCTTACACAAATATGAAAAGTCCTCGTTAATATTTTCCATTTTCCCTACAAAGTCCATTACCATTTTGTCGTTATCATCGCATACAAAAGTATGTTGAGGTCTGAAATGAACCCATTCCATTATTTCTTTCTTTTCTAAACCTCTCAAAACAAAATCTTCAAAGTCTAAATATTCATGGAGGTGTTTTTCTGAAAAAGCTAAGTCCTGATCATTTATACCTCCTTTTTTTAAAAAAGTATATGCTGAAAAAAGCCTATCATAAGGGTTTCTTACAAAACAAAACTTATACAAGGAATTGAAAACCTCATCACTATAATATGATTTATAGTAATTAACAGTCCTATGACCCCACTTAATATCTCCATAAATAGAATTAGAAATAGAAATACCAGCAGTCTTAGGAATATGAAAAAACAAACATTTTTTTTCTAAAAAAAGAGATAAAATAGGGTTTGGTTCTTTTGTATTAAAAGATAAAATATGTTGGATTTTTTTAAAAATATTAAGCCCCATTTAAAATTTAAAATTAACAGTTTTCAGTATTTGAGGAAACTCTTTCTTTCCAAAAAAGATAAACCAAAATGACATATATAAAACATATAGAACTAAAAAAGCATAACATAAAAACAAAGGAGTTGTAGTTACATTTAACCCATCAGCGATATAGTAAATCGGAATAAACAAAGCACAAAACAAAGCAATAACTTTTGCATAAGCAGCGTGATATAGCTGGATATTTAAATTCTTTTTTAAAACAAAAGCACAAGCCCCATTAAACATCAACATATTTAAAGCATACACTAAACCTAAGCCAACTAACCCCCATTCATTAATTAAAATAAAATACAAGGCAAAAGAAATGAAAGAGGTCATAATTGAAATATTTCTTAAAGGTTTTTCTAAACCACACATTTGTAACATTAAACCTACAGAACCCATCGAAACATTTATAAACTGACCAATGATTATAAATAGCAGTAATCCACTTCCTTGAATAAAATCACTACCAAAAACCGACATTATAGGTTTAGAATAGATGAAAATAAACACCATTAAAGGAAAGCTAAGCGTAAAAACATACCGACCGCTTAATTGAAAATAATGTGCTAAATCATCCAATTTATTTTGTGAGTGTAATTGTGAAATTATTGGAGAAAAGATAGAGTTTACAGAGGTTAAAACCAAAGGAATAAAAGTAGCAATAGTTAAAACAACAGAATATATACCTAGCTCAAACGTACTCAAGAAATAAACTAAAACAATTTTATCGCCATGTCTACCAAGTGCAATAACACTATTCGTAATTAAAAGGTTTAGACTGTATTTTTTTTCTTCATCGACAAAAGATATACCCTTTAATCTATAAGTAGTCAGTATAGGTAAAAGGCGTTTTATTAAGATAACAAGAAGAACAAGCGCCAATAAAGAGCCTAACAACTCAGCAATAATATAAGCCTCTAAACCCCAACCCCAAGAAAAGAATAAAACAACGAACCCAATTTTAAATGGTAGCCTTAAAAAAGTGTTAATTAAAGTGCTTTTTTTTACCTCTTGTAACCCACGTATTATTTGCTCTGCTAAAACCAAAAAGCTGTTTATAATCATCATCAAACCAAACAAAGGGATATATTCCTCAAGGCTTGGAGTGTTCAATAGTTTACTAGCAATTATTTCTGGAAATAAATAAAAACAAACAGAAAGTGGGACAACAATACAGAGGTTGATAACTAGAGTGTTTCCAATATAATTTATAAGCCGATTCTTAGAGTCGGTAGCTTTGTATTTAGAGATGAAACGAATTAGTCCATTACCATATCCTAAGCTTAAAAAGATACCCAAAACACCAATAGCTGTTAGCCCAAGACTATAAATACCAAGAGCATCAGCACCTAATATTCGTGAAAGATAGACTTTGAAAAAAAAACCAATTACAACGGCAATAACAGTACCAATAAAATACACCGCAGATTGACCAACAATTTTTTTAATTAACGACATCTATTCGAGCTCAATATGTAAATGTAAGATAAATATTTATGATATTATTTGTTGTGAAAACATAATTTGTACATTTGAAAAAGTTAATTTCTATTAAGAAATAAAGGAGTAAAAACCTAACTTATGATAACCATAGAAGAAGCCAAAACACGAATAAACAACAATACCCTAACACTAAAAGAAGAGCGTCTAGCTCTAACAGACTCTTTAGGTTTTGTTTTGTCAAAAGATATATTTAGCGCAATAAACCTACCATCATTCGATCAGTCGGCAATGGATGGTTATGCGGTTTGTTTTTCTGACCAAATAGCCACAAGCTTTAAATTAGTTGCAGAAGTAAAAACCGGAGACACTAAGCTTATACAACTAAAAAAAGGAGAGTGCGCAAGAATTTTTACTGGAGCCATGATTCCTAAAGGGACTAAAGCCGTTGTTATGCAGGAAAAAGTGAGCATAAAAGGGCAGAATATTACCATTGAAAAACACCCTTCTTTAGGAGATAACATTCGAGAGGTGGGCGAGCAAATTAGAAAAAACGACAAAGCACTCAGTCAAGGTACAATAATAAACGCTGCGGGAATTGGGCTTTTATCAGCCCTAGGGGTTACCGACATAAACGTATATCAAAAACCGACTATCAGTATAATCGTTACGGGTAACGAACTAATACCACCATCAGAAAAACTTGAACAAGGCAAAATATATGAAAGTAATTCTCAGATGCTAAGTTCAGCCTTAAAAACAAGCGGATACACAACCCACTTTGTCTTCAACAATAGATTATTTATATATTTACTTAATCTTTAAGTTGGGTCTAACAAACTTCTCCCTTTATTTATAAAACATTAAAATGGCGATTTTTAAAAGGGATTCTTTAGGGCACATTACTATTTTCAAAAAATGGCTAATTCGAATATTAGGAGTTATTTCTCACCCTCGTTTTAAAGGAATAAACAACCTTAATATAAAAGGAGGTCATATTATAAGCGATTTACCAGACCGTAATGTTTTGTTTATATCCAATCACCAGACCTACTTTGCAGATGTAGCAGCCATGATACATGTTTTTAATGCAAGTCTAAATGGTCGATCAAATTCTTTAAAAAACATAGGGTATTTGTGGAGACCAAAATTGAACCTATATTTTATTGCTGCCAAAGAGACAATGCAATCTGGTTTGTTACCAAAAATAATGGCTCATACTGGCGCCTTACATGTAGAAAGAACTTGGAGGGCTGAAGGAAAAGATGTCAAGAGAGAATTACAAGCCGATGACGTTTCAAACATTAATAAAGCCTTAAAAAACGGATGGCTAATTACCTTTCCACAAGGAACAACTAAAGCATGGACACCTATAAGAAGAGGTACGGCTCATATTATTCAGAAAAACCGACCAATTGTAGTCCCCGTGGTAATTGACGGCTTTCGGCGATCGTTTGATAAAAAAGGTTTGCTGATTAAGAAAAAAGGAGTTCAGCAGTCTATAGAAGTAAAAGAGCCATTATTTATTGATTACAACAAAGATACCATAGATGAAATTCTTGAAAAAGTAGAATTTGCCATTGAACAACACCACTCATTCTTAAAAGTGTAAGAACCTTAATTTTCTACTAATAAACTAAACTTATTATCTGTAGACTTAAAGCAAAAAAGCACCTACTTTCGTAGATGCTTTGTCTTTTGCTCCCCCTCTTGGACTCGAACCAAGGACCCTCTGATTAACAGTCAGATGCTCTAACCAACTGAGCTAAGGAGGAAAAAATCAGTTTGCAATATTAGCACAATGCTAATAATTATGCAATATATTTGCCAAAATAAAATTTTAGACAAATTATGAGCTTATTAGTTGTAGGGACAGTGGCCTTCGATGCCATCGAGACTCCATTTGGTAAAACAGACAAAATAGTTGGTGGTGCAGCTACCTATATTGGTTTATCAGCATCCAAATTTCACAATAAAATAAATTTAGTATCTGTTGTTGGTGAGGATTTTCCTCAAGACGCTATTGAAATGATGCAAAACCACCATGTTGACACTGAAGGACTTCAAGTTAAAGAAAACGAAAAGACCTTCTTTTGGTCTGGCCGTTATCATAACGACATGAACTCTAGAGACACCCTAGATACTCAACTCAATGTTTTAGAGACCTTTAACCCAATAGTCCCCGACTCTTACCAAAACTGTGAATGTTTAATGTTAGGCAATCTAATGCCTAGCATACAACAAAAGGTTTTGGACCAGCTCAAAGAACGCCCTAAACTAATAGTCCTTGACACCATGAACTTTTGGATGGATAACTTCATGGACGACCTAATGGTAGCCCTTAAAAATGTGGATGTGTTAACTATTAATGATGAAGAAGCGCGTCAACTTTCAGGTGAATATTCATTGGTAAAAGCAGCTAAAAAAATATTGTCTTTCGGGCCTAAATACCTGATTATTAAAAAAGGAGAGCATGGTGCTTTACTCTTCAATGATAAAGAAGTCTTTTTTGCCCCTGCACTTCCACTAGAAGAGGTCTTTGATCCGACGGGTGCTGGTGATACTTTTGCAGGAGGTTTTGTAGGTCATCTTTGCGCTACCAAAGATTATTCTTTTGAAAACATGAAAAGAGCCGTTATTATTGGTTCAGCTATGGCATCTTTTTGTGTTGAGAAATTTGGTACAGAGCGTATGAACGGACTTGAGATGAAAGAGGTTAATGACCGTATCAGTCAGTTTGTGGATTTAGTTCAGTTTGATATTGAACTTGTATAGTCTATTCGTAAGACAATAGAATGGCATTTTTCTCAACGCTATCACCTTCATTAGCTTGAATATGTTTTAAGACACCTTCTCTTGTAGACTTGATGATGTTTTCCATTTTCATCGCTTCCAACACAAGTAATCCGTCTCCTTCAGAAACAGAATCACCTTCTTTGACGAGTATTTCAAGAACTCTGCCTGGCATTGGAGCTTTAACTTCATTATCTTTAATGGCATTACTAACGTCCATTCCTAAGTCATTAAGCAGCTCATCAAAACGATCTTTTAGACTTACGGTATAGGTGTTGCTATTGATTTGTATTTCAAAGGTTTTAGCTTTTTTATCGTGGCTTAAAACATCTGCTACAAAAGATTTTTTATTGTAAAAAATATGAAATTGTCTTTCTTTTATTTCGACAATATCCCAGTTGACATCCTTATTTAAGTCAAATTCAAAGCGTGTATTTACATTCCCTTTCATATCACAAATTTAGCAAAGAATTCTTCTTATTTTTACGACCTCTCAAAAATATACATATATGGAAGCTCTCATTGCAATAGCACTTGGCATTTTATTAAGCACAGGCTCGATTAAACACAAAGCCGAAACCAATAAAACAACTTTTGATAATAAAGTGTACAACGCTTCTGCAAAACGCACTAGCGATGTGATTCATACCGATTTATCAGTAAGTTTTGACTGGCAAAAGCAATACGTTTTGGGTCAGGCAGAATTGACTATAAGACCTTATTTTTATGCTAGCGATAAACTCGTTTTAGACGCTAAAGGATTTGACATTCACTCTATTAGCATAAACGGTAAAGAGCTTAAATACCATTATGACAGTCTAAAGATAGATATTCAGCTAGATAAAATGTACGACAGAAACGAAGAGTATACTATAAATATCGATTATACAGCAAAACCTAACGACCTTAATATTGAAGGAAGCGACGCTATTACCGATGCAAAAGGCTTGTATTTTATTAACCCTCTAGGTGAAGAGGACAAGCCACAACAAATTTGGACTCAAGGGGAAACAGAAGCAAGTTCGTGTTGGTTTCCTACTATCGATAAGCCCAATGAGCGTATGACTCAAAATATCGCTATTACTGTGAAAGATGAATTTGTGACTCTTTCCAATGGTCTGTTAGTAAAATCAGAAAAGAATGACGACGGCACTCGTACCGATTACTGGGAGCAAAAGTTAGCACACCCCCCTTATCTTGCTATGATAGCAGTTGGTGACTTTAACATTACTACTGACAAATGGAAAGATATTGATGTAGATTATTACCTAGAAGATGATTATCATCCTTTTGCTAGAGCAATATTTGGCAGAACACCACAAATGATAGCTCACTTTTCTGAAATTCTTGGAGTTGAATATCCATGGGAAAAATATGCTCAAATTGTTGTGCGAGATTTTGTTTCTGGAGCTATGGAAAATACTACGGCTGTTATTCACGGTGAATTCGTTCAGATGACAGATAGAGAACTGCTTGACGATCATGAAGATGACATCATAGCTCATGAACTATTTCACCATTGGTTTGGCGACTTAGTTACTTGTGAGTCTTGGGCCAACCTTCCCCTGAATGAATCTTTTGCTACATACGGAGAGTATATATGGAGAGAAAAAGGTTTTGGACGAATGGAAGCAGATATGCATTTAGATGCTGACCTTAACAGTTACTTAAGAGAATCTCAACGCAAGCAAGTAGATATGATTCGTTTTGACTATCTGGACAAAGAGGATATGTTCGATAACCATTCTTATGCCAAAGGCGGGAGAGTGTTGCATATGTTACGTTATTATTTAGGCGAAGACGCCTTTTACAACGGCTTAAAAAAATACCTTAACGATAACGCTTTTAGTACAGTTGAAATACACCAACTACGTATCGCAATGGAAGAGGTGTGTGGAGAAGATTTAAATTGGTTTTTTAATCAATGGTTTCTAGCTTCAGGACATCCGCTTTTAGTTATTGACTATGAATTCGATGCGGACAATAAACAGCAAATCGTTAAATTAGAACAAATACAAGACCAATCTACAACACCGATTCACAGATTATCATTCTATATAGATGTATATGAAAACGGTGAACCAAAACGCCATCTAGTGGAGATGAATAAACCTCAACAAGACTATTACTTTGATGTTGAAGAAGAACCATCTAATGTAATTGTAGATGCTGAGCACGTTTTACTAGCTGAAATCTTTGACGAAAAGCCTGACGAATGGTGGTTGCAGCAAATGCACGCACCTCTTTATATGGATAGTAAAATAGCTTTAGAGAATATTAGTGAAAAAAGTAATGTTCAAGCTGTTCAACACGCTTTAAACCATAATTTTTGGGGAATAAGGTTGTTGGGGATCGAAAAAGCAAGCGCTGTAGAAGACATTAATGAAGTCTTAGGTTTAATTGAGCAACAAGCCAAAGATCCATCTTCAACTAAAGTGCAGTCAGCAGCTCTTGAACTATTAGCAGATCAAGAAAACAAATCAGAATACACCTCACTTTTTGAGTCAGCAGTACAGGAAAGATCACTATTAATGGCCGGAGCGGGTCTATATGGTTTATCTAAAGTTGATAGTCAAAGAGCTCTTGATATTGCTCCTGCCCTTGAAAAAGAACTAACATACAAAGTCGCTGGCTTATATTCCGAACATGGAGGGGCAGATAAAAATATCTTTTTTGAAGAAATGTTAAACACAACAAGTAATTACGATTTGTTTTATGCTTCAGCCTATTACGTTACATTCTTAAAAAATCAGGATTTAAGCTTGCTTTTAGATGGTGTTTCTTCTCTTGAAAAAGCCCTTGAAAACCCAACATCTTGGATGGTAAGAGTAAGCAAGTATCGTTTTAGTGAATTAAAAGATGATATTCAAAGTAGGCTTAAAATCGAAAAAAATGAGGAGTTAAAATTAAGAGCTGAGGAAACCTTAGCACGAATCGAGCCTTTGCTATAGTAGGGTAGGGTTTTGAGATTGACTTTCATATCCTCTATCAATATCATGGTGTTGTTTAGCTTCTGCCGCTGCTACCGCTAGCTTGTCGCATCGCTCGTTTTCAACATTATTAGCATGTCCTTTAACCCAAATAAATTTGACATTGTGTTGTCGATAAACCACTAGAAAGCGTTTCCACAAGTCGACGTTTTTCTTTTTGTCAAAATACTTCTTTTCCCAATTGAACACCCACTTTTTTTCGACAGCATCAACCACGTATTTGGAGTCAGAAAAAACAACAACATCCATAGGTCTAGCCTTAAGCATCTCTAAAGCTACAATTACACTTAACAACTCCATTCTGTTATTTGTGGTTTTGCGATAACCTTTGGCGACTTCTTTGCGATGCCCTTCGTCCGAAAGTAAAACAATCCCATATCCACCAGGACCGGGATTTCCTTTAGCTGAACCATCGGTATATACTTTTATACTCACTTTAAAACGTTTTGTTAATGACCTTCTTTATCACTTCAGGATAATGACGATGCTCTAATTGTTGCACTTTCTTAGCGAGATCTTCAGCGGTATCAGACCCAACAACACTAACCTTAGACTGAAAAAGAATAGTTCCTTCATCATATTCATCACTAACATAGTGAATACTTATCCCGCTTTCTGTTTCTTTAGCCTCAATCACAGCCTCATGAACAAACCTACCATACATTCCTTTGCCGCCAAACTTAGGCAAAAGAGAAGGGTGTATATTTACTATCTTTTTTGGATAAGCGCGTATTATTTCCTTAGGCACTTTCATTAAAAAACCTGCTAAAACAATAAAATCAATGGATTGGGAATGTAAATACGTTAAAATTTTACCTTTCTTTTTAAACGATTCATTGTTAAAAACAACAGCTTTAACCCCTTTTTTTTGTGCTTTTTCAAGCGCTAAAGCGGTCTTTTTATTGCTTATTACAAGTGTAACGTGGGCAGCCTCTTTTTGTTCAAAATACTCGATAATATTCATCGCATTTGTGCCCGTGCCAGAAACTAATATTGCAATTTTATGTCTAACCATTCTTACCACCCAAAAATAGAACAACTATTTTAAAGACAAGAAACAATTATTTAATAATACTAACACAGATGACTTGTTTTATATTTAAAAAGTGTATTTATTTGCATCTTAATTAAATAAAAACAACAATTCATGTCTGATACTACAACAAAAGTAAAAGCAATCATAGTAGATAAATTAGGTGTTGACGAAGCTGAAGTTACTTCAGAAGCAAGCTTCACTAACGATTTAGGTGCTGATTCATTAGATACTGTTGAACTTATTATGGAGTTTGAAAAGGAATTCGATATTCAAATTCCAGACGATCAAGCAGAAGCAATTGCTACTGTTGGCGATGCCATATCGTTTATAGAAAAAGCTTAATAAATCACAATATATGTCCAGGCGAGTCGTAGTTACCGGTTTAGGCGCGCTCACACCTATAGGCAATAATGTTTCCGATTTTTGGAAAAACTTGTTAGATGGTGTCAGTGGTGCAGGACTTATTACTCGTTTTGATCCTACTCATTTTAAAACACAGTTTGCTTGTGAAGTCAAAGACTTTACACCAACTGATTTTCTAGATAGGAAAGAAGCGCGTAAGTTAGATATGTATGCCATTTACGCTATGGTAGCCGTATCTGAGGCTATGTCGGACTCTAAGTTAGATTTAGAGAAAATCAATCCAGATAGAGCGGGTGTAATTTGGGGTTCTGGTATTGGCGGATTAGACACATTTCTAAAAGAATGTGGAGACTTTGCTACCGGTTCAGGAGTTCCTAGATTCAATCCATTCTTTATACCTAAAATGATTGCTGATATTGCGGCTGGTCATATTTCTATCAAATACGGATTCAGAGGACCTAATTTTGCTACAGTTTCAGCATGCGCCTCTTCTACTCACGCTTTAATAGATGCCTTCAATTATATCAAGTGGGGCAAAGCTGACATCTTTATTTCTGGAGGCTCAGAAGCTTCTATTAATGAAGCAGGTGTTGGCGGATTTAATGCTATGCACGCTTTATCTACAAGAAATGATTCTCCACAAACAGCATCTCGCCCATTTGATAAAGATAGGGAGGGGTTTGTTCTGGGAGAAGGTGCTGGAGCTCTAATCCTAGAAGAATATGAACACGCTGTGGCTCGTGGAGCTAATATCTATGCTGAAATTGTTGGTGGCGCCATGACTGCTGATGCTCATCATATTACAGCACCTCACCCCGAAGGTGTTGGAGCAACCAATGTTATGCGCCTTGCTATTCAAGATTCGGGCTTAAAACCCGATGATGTTGATTATGTTAATGTTCATGGAACATCAACACCTTTAGGAGATATAGCTGAGGTTAAAGCCATTCAAAGTGTCTTTGGCGAACACGCCAAGAACTTAAACATTAGTTCAACAAAATCCATGACAGGACACCTATTGGGTGCTGCAGGAGCTATTGAAACAATAGCCGCCATACTATCTGTCAAAAATGATATCGTTCCTCCAACCATAAATCATTTTACGGATGACCCAGAAATAGATCCTACATTGAATTATACATTCAATAAGGCTCAAAAAAGAGAAGTAAAAACAGCCATTTCTAATACCTTTGGGTTTGGTGGGCATAACGCTTGCGTTATGGTCAAAAAAGCGTGATGACTTTGTTTCGCTTCATTAAAAAAACCCTCTCTTCCAAAACACCACAAGAAAAACAATTATTTAATATTTTAGGTTTTTATCCTAATGATATTAAACTTTATCAAGAAGCCCTTACCCATAAATCCCTTAGAGGCAGAGTGGTTCATAACGAAAGACTGGAATTTTTAGGAGACGCTATTTTTGGATCGGTTGTTGCTGATTTAGTTTTTAGAGAATTTCCTCATGAAAATGAAGGGTTTTTAACACAAACTCGCTCTAAAATAGTCAGTCGTAAAACACTGAATGCATTAGCCTTAAAAATCAACTTAAACACCGCATTAAAACATCAGGCAAGCTCTAATCGCTCTATTTTTGGTAATGCTTTGGAAGCTCTTATAGGCGCTATATATCTAGATAAAGGATATCAATTTACAGCAGAATTTGTCGAACAAAAATTAATACGACCACATCTTGACATTCATCAACTAGTAAAAGTTGTTTCTAGTCATAAAAGCAAGTTGTTAGAGTGGGGGCAAGCTCATAAAAAACAAGTCGTATTTAGGCTAGTTTCGTCCTATGGAAAAGATCATGAAAAATCATACGAAGTTATGGTTTTGATTGGACAAAAAAAGTATGCTGAAGCTATAGGAACATCCATTAAAAGAGCTGAAGAATTAGCCGCAGAAAAGGCTTACAAAGAATTAATACATTCTTAAATTTATATCAAAGAGAAAGACTATTTTAGCAGATGTAAATGGCAAAACAGTTATTGCGAATAGATTTGGACACTAGCTTTTTCCTTTTTGGAATAAGCTGTCATTTAAAAGATTACCGATTTGCTTGGACTATCAACAAATCATTACGTGTTGATTTTAAAAAATCTAAACCTTATATTAAAGGGGAAGACCTAGAGTTTTCACAATTCGAATATCAGTTAGATTTAGATACAATTTATCTCTTTGCAAACAAAAGCCATGACGGTTTTCTAATTACAAAGAAGAAGCAGGTCGATTATTGGCTTATGTTTCACAATACTGTTGATGAAAATGTCATTAGCCATTTTATAAATTCAATCCGCAACACACAGTCTGTTCTTGCTGTATTTGAGGAAGAAAATAAAAATATTAAGGAACAATTTGTATTTTAATTATGAATAAAAATAACACCAAAATTGTGGCCACAATGGGTCCTGCTTGTACAAACAAGGAAGTGTTAACTCGTATGATTAAATCAGGAGTTAATGTTTGTCGTTTAAACTTTTCGCATGCAGATCACAAAACACATCTTGAAACAATAAAATTAATTAAAGAAATAAACCAAGAGCTTTATGTACACACTGCTATTTTAGCAGACTTACAAGGTCCTAAAATTAGAATTGGTGAAATTGAAGAAGGTTCAGTTTTAGAAAATGGTTCAGAGTTTACCATCACATCAAATAAATGTGTAGGTAACTCCAATATAGCCTATATCAACTACGAACGTTTTCCACAAGACGTTAAAGAGGGTGAAATGGTTTTGATTAACGATGGAAAACTTCACATTCAAGTTGTTAAAACGAATAAAAAAGATACGGTAATCACTAAGGTAATACATGGTGGACCATTAAGCTCAAACAAGGGCGTTAACTTGCCGAATACAGCCATTTCACAACCTTGTCTCACAGAAAAAGATTTAAAAGACCTAGAGTTTATTCTCACTCAACCTATTGAGTGGATAGGCCTGTCTTTTGTACGTTCAGCTCAAGATATTTTAGAGCTTAAAAACCATATTTCTAAAGCCAATCACGACTCTAGAGTTGTAGCTAAAATTGAAAAACCTCAAGCCATAGATAACCTGGAAAGCATTATTGATGTAACCGATGCCGTTATGATTGCAAGAGGAGATTTAGGGGTTGAAATACCCATGCAAAAAGTGCCTGTAGTTCAGAAAAGAATTGCTAAATCCTGTCTTGAAAAAGCAAAACCTGTTATTGTAGCAACTCAAATGCTTGAAAGTATGACCGACAACGTTACCCCTACACGTGCAGAGGTTAACGATGTTGCCAACTCTGTAATGGATGGTGCTGACGCAGTGATGCTTAGCGGTGAAACTTCAGTCGGCTCTTTTCCTGTTGAAGCGGTTGAAACCATGAGTAAGATTATCTCTAACGTAGAGCATGAGTTTTCCTCAACACGATCTTACGAACTAAAAGAAAAGCATGGCCAACGATTTATTTCTGATGCCATTTGCTATCATTCATGTACCTTAGCTGAGCAGGTAGGAGCTAGAGCTATCATAACTATGACGCACTCGGGCTATAACGCTATAGAAATTTCTAGTCACCGACCACCATGTAAAATCTATGCTTTTACTAATAACCATGCCATATTGAACACATTGAGTTTGGTTTGGGGTGTAACGGGCTTTTATTATGATAACGAAACAGGTACAGATGAAACGGTTGCTGATACCAAACGAATTTTAAAAGAAGAAGGTTATTTAAAATCTAAAGATTTAGTTCTTAACGTTGCGAGTATGCCTATTAAAGAAAAAGGAATGACTAACATGATGAGGTTAAGCTACCTCAAATAAACAAATATAAAATGTCGATAAATGTAAAATTACTTGCTGAGATATGCGAGGCTGCTGGTGCACCAGGGTACGAGCAAAGAATTAGAGAAATTGTACTCAGAGAGGTTAGCCCTTTAGTAGATGAGGTGCGTACCGACAATATGGGTAATGTAACTGCTATCAAAAAGGGTAAAGAAGACAAAAAGGTAATGATTGGCGCTCATATGGATGAGATAGGCTTTATCGTCACTCATATTGATGACAACGGCTTTTTGCGTTTTCACACCTTAGGAGGTTTTGACCCAAAAACATTAACAGCACAACGTGTTATTGTTCACGGTAAAAAAGATTTGGCAGGAGTAATGGGAAGTAAACCTATTCATGTTATGACTCCTGAAGAGCGCAATAAATCACCCAAAACAACGGATTATTTTATTGATATGGGGATGCCAAAATCTGAGGTAGAAAAATATATTGAAGTGGGCAACCCTATCACGAGAGAAAGAAAGCTTATTGAGATGGGCAACTGTGTTAACTGTAAGTCTATTGACAATCGAGTATCTGTTTTTATTTTGATAGAAATGTTGAGGGAATTAAAAGATGCGCCTTATGACGTTTATGGTGTGTTTACCGTTCAAGAAGAAGTGGGTATTCGAGGTGCTAATGTAGCCACTCAAGAGGTCCAGCCCGATTTCGGATTTGGTTTAGATACCACAATAGCATACGATGTGCCTGGTGCTGCACCACACGAAAAAATTACCGAATTAGGCAAAGGAGCAGCTATTAAGGTAATGGATTCCTCAACTATTTGCGACTATCGTATGGTTAGCTATATGAAAGAGGTAGCCCAAAGACATAAGATTACTCATCAATTAGAAATTTTAACTGGAGGAGGAACTGATACAGCGGGTATTCAGCGCTTTACGCCTGGTGGGTCTATCGCAGGAGCAGTATCTATTCCCACTAGACACATTCATCAAGTGATAGAGATGGCTGACAAGACAGATGTTCAAAACGCCATAGATCTATTACTACATTCAGTAAAAGACTTAGATAAGTACGATTGGAGTTTTAAATAAAAAAAAGCCCTCAATTGAGGGCTTTTTTATTGTACATAACTAGAGTTGTAAGGCATGTATTACTTTATGTAAAGTTCAACCCTTCTGTTTTTAGCTTTTCCTTGTTCAGTGTTATTGTCAGCAATTGGTTTTTGTTCACCGTTCCAGAAGTAACCAACCTATCTTTAGAAATTCCGTTTTTGACTAGATAGTCTTTGACAATACTTGCTCGTTTTTTAGAAAGCACATTATTTAATTTATCATCACCTTCAGAATCTGTATGGCCCTCAATGTTCAGTCGGTATTTACTTTCTTTTTTGAACATTTTGACAATTGTATTTAAGACCTTTTTAGAGGCAGATGTTATATCAGCGTCAGCGCTTTCAAAGTAAACAGTATACAGAGAAACTTTTGATGTTTTATCGGTTTTAACTACCTCTTTCTTTTCTTCAGGACAACCCTTATTTTTCTTTGTCCCTTTAACCTTAGGACATAAGTCTAATTTGTCGATTATCCCATCCTTATCAGTATCTGGACAACCGCCTAACGCAACTGGTCCGCTTTCTTGTGGACAGGAATCATCAGAGTCTTTTAGGCCATCATCATCAGAGTCAGGACAGCCTTCAAAGGCTTCTATTCCAAACGTACTCGGACATTCATCGTATTTGTCACTTATTCCATCATTATCACTATCTTTCATTTTTCCTAGATTGAAAGATAAGCCTATAGCATGTTGAAGATACATTTCGTTTTCTGCATTGCTTGTTTTTGCTTTGTCGTAGTCAATAAACAAAAATGTTTCATCTAAAGTAAGACTGACTATTGGTCCTAGCTTAATGGATAGTCCAAAACCGAGGTCTGGATATTGTACCTGATCAGATAGTTTATCAGCATTGTTTTGGTCATAAGCCAAAAACCCAAATCCTGCAAATACAAAAGGCCTCCAAACAGACTCGTCGTAATCGAAGAAATGGTATTTGGCATTGAGGTTTAATAAGCTTAGTTTTTTGAGTAAAAACTTATCGCTTTTTTCATGTTCATCAAAGGTATAACCCTCGCCTCTCACAGCACTAAATATTAGGTCAACCCGATCGCTTACTTTTCTAGAAAGAGTAAGGCCGTTTAAAAAATATTTGTCTTGAGAAAAAGGCTCAAACCCATTCCCTAGTTCACCAGCGTACTGTTCAGCTCCTAATTTGAACCCGATAGCCCATTTTTTATCCAAAGATTGAGCTATAATTTCTAGCGAAAGAAAGATAGCAATAGCAATTAGTAATTGTTTTTTCATGTATTTCATTTTTAAGTTAATAAACAGCTGACTAGCCTAAATGTTTAGAGCTAGCACTAAATACATAAATAAAAATGGAAAGCTTTAAGTGGAAATGGAGACCGCTAAGATATGAAAAAGGCTGCTTGCTTAAGCATGTTTAAATCGCAAAAAGCAATATTAGCACTTAAAACTTTAAATTGATTGTCATTTCGAACTCATCATAAATAGCTTTATCCGCTAGTTCTTCGAAAAAGTTACCGGATTTATAAATAATGCCAAACTCGGTTCTATCAATGATAAGTGTTGCTTTAGCCTCATCATCTTTAACTGTAGTTTTAAAAGTTATAGCTTGAGTGATATCTTTAATGGTAATGTTTGCGGTTACAAGGTAGTCGTCCAGACCATTTTTTTTAACATCTAAAATCTTTAGACTAGCAGAAGGGAAAGCATCTACACTAAAGAAATCATCGGACATAAGATGTTTTTCAATACTTGCTTTGCCTTTACCGCTTAAATCTGTACAAGCAATACTTGTCATGTCAATAACAAACTCTCCTCCTACTAAATCATTATTTTCAAACTTTAAAAAGCCAGACTGTAAATTTACAGTTCCTTCATGCGACCCCGTAACCTTGGTTCCTAACCAATTGATAACGCTACTTTTAATCTTAACATCTTCAGTAACCATTGAAAAACTTTGAAGAAGGACGAAAGATCCGATAGTTATAAGTGCAAAAATTGATCTTTTAAATAATTGAATAGAGATTGGTTTTGAGAGTTTCATATCTAGTATTGTTTGTTGTTAAAGTATATATTAATTCAGGGTACAAAGTTAGTACTTAAAATAAATACGTACAAATAGGACAAATATTGCACCAACTTATTATCAATTGAGGGGTTATTTTGTGGAGAAGATGGGATTCGAACCCACGACCTCTTGACTGCCAGTCAAGCGCTCTAGCCAACTGAGCCACATCCCCATATTTGGAATACAAATATATTTATTTTCAAGCGTTTTTTGTCTAATTTTATTAGATTGCTATTCTGCTTAGCAATGAGTATTTTCGCACAATTAATTTTAGGCATATGAGTAGTAAGAAAATAGAATCAACTAAAGCGCCAGAGCCAGTAGGGTTGTACCCACACGCTCGACAACATGGCAACCTTTTGTTTTTATCGGGCGTTGGCCCTAGAGAAAGAGGCACAAAAAAAATACCTGGGGTAGAACTCGACCAAGCGGGTAATATAGTGTCTTATGATATAGAAGCCCAATGCCGTTCGGTTTTTAATAATGTTCGTACTATCGTTGAAGATTCTGGTTCTTCTTGGGATAAGGTCATTGATGTAACCGTCTTTCTGACCAACATGAAAGACGATTTTAAGATCTACAATAAGGTTTATGCTGAATTTTTTGCGGACAATCAACCCTGTAGAACCACAGTAGAAATCAACTGTTTGCCTACGCCTATTGCCATCGAACTCAAAGTAATTGCTACCATTGACTAATGAAAAAATATCCAGAATATAAGCAGCTCGATTTATCGGCTATTAACAAAGAAGTCCTCCAAAAGTGGAAAGCTAATTCTATTTTCGAAAAGAGCCTTTCTACTAGAGATGGAGATAAATCTTACACCTTTTATGAAGGTCCACCTTCAGCCAACGGTATGCCTGGTATTCACCACGTTATGGGGCGAGCGATTAAAGATATATTTTGTCGATTCAAAACCCTACAAGGCTATAAGGTTAATCGTAAAGCAGGTTGGGATACTCATGGCTTGCCGGTAGAGCTTGGCGTCGAAAAAGAGTTAGGCATTACCAAAGAAGACATTGGAACTACAATTTCTATTGAGGACTACAACAAAAAGTGTCGTGAAAATGTCATGAAGTTCAAAAATGTATGGGAAGACTTGACCGACAAAATGGGCTATTGGGTAGATATGAATGACCCCTACGTAACCTACGACAATAAATATATTGAAAGTGTTTGGTGGCTATTGAGTCAAATGGATAAAAAAGAGATGCTTTACAAAGGGCATACCATACAGCCATTCTCTCCAAAAGCAGGAACAGGCTTAAGCTCTCACGAACTGAATCAACCGGGCTGTTACAAAGACGTAAAAGACCTATCAGCTATTGCTCAATTTAAAGCAGTTAGAAATTCTGAATCGGAATTTTTATTTCAAAACAGCAATGAAGAAGTATTCTTTTTAGCATGGACTACAACACCATGGACCTTGCCATCTAATACAGCTTTGGCGGTAGGAAAAAAAATAGATTATGTGGTGGTCAACACCTTTAACCCCTATACTTTCAAAGCGATAACAGTAGTGCTTGCTAAAGCGCTGTTTAGCAAATATTTTCAAGAGAAAAACAGCCAACTTAAACTTTCAGAATATTCTGAAGGCGATAAAGCTATTCCATTCGAAATCATTAAAGAAGTCAAAGGCGTTGAATTAGAGGGCTTACAGTATGAGCAGTTATTAGCCTATGCTCAGCCTGAAGACGGAGATGCTTTTAGAGTCTTAATTGGGGATTTTGTTACAACAGAAGATGGAACAGGAATTGTTCATTTAGCTACTAGCTTTGGTGCGGATGATAATTTGGTAGCCAAGCAAAATGGAATAGGCTCACTAACTTTAGTCGATACTCAAGGTAGATTTGTAGATGCAGTAACGGACTTTGCAGGGATGTATGTCAAAAATGAATTTTACAACGATGGTGAAGCCCCAGAAAAGTCCGCCGACATTCAAATCGTTATCAAGTTAAAAGAAGACAACAGGTGTTTTAAAGCTGAAAAATACGAGCACTCCTATCCTCACTGTTGGAGAACGGACAAGCCGATCTTATACTACCCTTTAGAAAGTTGGTTTGTTAAAACGACAGCTGCCAAAGCTCGTATGGTAGAGCTTAACAAAAGCATCAACTGGAAGCCAAAATCAACGGGCGAAGGACGCTTTGGTAATTGGCTAGAAAACTTAGTCGATTGGAATTTGTCACGTTCACGGTTTTGGGGAATTCCATTACCCATTTGGAAAACAGAGGACGGAGAAGAACAAATTTGTATCGGCTCTATGGAGCAGTTAAAGTCTGAAATAGAAAAATCTATAGAAGCAGGCCTTATGTCGGAAAACCCACTAGCCAATTTTGTGGTGGGCGATATGTCGGCAGAAAATTATGCCACCTTTGATTTGCACCGGCCTTTTGTGGACGATATAGTGTTGGTATCGGCTAATGGAAAAGTGATGCGCAGAGAAACAGACCTTATTGATGTTTGGTTTGATTCGGGCTCTATGCCTTATGCTCAATTGCATTATCCTTTTGAGAATAAAGAAATTTTTGAGCAATCGTACCCAGCTGATTTTATAGCAGAAGGGGTAGACCAAACTAGAGGTTGGTTTTTTACTTTACATGCTATTGCTAGTATTTTGTTCGATAGCGTGGCCTTTAAAAATGTAGTATCTAACGGATTAGTGCTCGATAAAAACGGCAATAAAATGTCCAAGCGTTTGGGCAATGCAGCAGACCCATTTGAGACCTTAGAAGAATACGGTGCAGACGCTACTCGATGGTATATGATTAGTAACGCCCAACCTTGGGACAACCTCAAATTCGATTTGGATGGATTGGCTGAGGTCAAGCGTAAGTTTTTCGGAACGCTTTACAACACCTATGCCTTTTTTGCTCTTTATGCTAACATTGATGGTTTTAGCTACAAAGAAGATGAAATACCTTTGGAAGAAAGACCAGAAATTGATAGATGGATATTATCAGAATTAAACACCCTTATTAAAGAAGTGGGCGAATCATTAGATGATTTTGAACCAACCAAAGCGGCACGTGCCATTCAGTTGTTTGTTAATGATAACCTCAGCAACTGGTATGTTAGACTGTGTAGAAGACGTTTTTGGAAAGGTGACTATGGCAAGGATAAAATTTCAGCTTACCAAACCCTTTATACCTGCTTAGAAAGCATTTCAATATTATCCTCACCTATAGCTCCATTTTTTATGGACAAGCTTTTTGCTGATCTCAACAGTGTGTCTCAAAAATCAGATATAGAATCTGTTCACCTGGCTCAATGGCCAAGCGTAAATTCCGATGGTATTGATACTGACCTAGAAGAGCAAATGCGACTAGCGCAAGACCTTACATCTATGGTATTCTCTTTACGAAAGAAAGAAAACCTAAGAGTAAGACAGCCACTTCAAAAAATGATGGTGCCTGTGCTAAACGATAAGGTTAAGAAGCAAGTGCAAGAAGTTAAGGATTTGGTATTATCTGAAGTGAATGTCAAAGAGTTGGAGTTTATGACTTCTGATTCAAATATCTTGGTCAAAAAGATAAAGCCTAACTTCAAAACACTAGGGCCTAAGTTTGGGCAACAAATGAAAGCCATTTCTCAAGCGATTGCCCAATTCAGTTCTAACGATATAAACACCATAGAACAACAAGGGAATTATTCTTTAAATTTGGGAGATACTGAAATTCAAATAGACCTCAGCGATGTATTAATCACTACAGAGGACATTCCAGGTTGGGTGGTCACCTCTATGAATGGTAATACGGTTGCTTTGGATATAAACCTTAGCGAAAACTTGATTAGCGAAGGCTTAGCAAGAGAAGTGGTAAACCGTATTCAGAACATTAGAAAAGATCAAGGTTTTGAGGTTACAGACCGTATAGAAATCACACTAAGTGCTGAAGAAAAATTAGCAATAGCGATTAATAATAATTTAAATTATATTTGCTCTGAAACTTTAGCTGATGAGATACGTATTACCCCTTATGATTCCTTACAAAACAAACCAGAAATAGAACTTACACAGGGAGTATACACCAGAATAGAATTATTAAAAATATAAAGATATGTCAAGCGAGAAAACAAGATATAGCGATACAGAATTAGAAGAATTTCGTCACATCATTCAAGATAAAATTGATAAAGCGGAAAAAGATTTAGAGCTAATCAAAAGTGCTTATACCAACGATTCCAATAACGGAACAGACGATACTTCGCCTACTTTCAAAGGATTTGAAGAAGGCTCGGAAACGCTATCAAAAGAAGAAAATGCACAGCTAGCTTTGCGACAAGAAAAGTTTATTCATAACCTATACAATGCCCTAAAAAGAATAGATAATAAAACCTATGGCATTTGTAGAGTAACAGGAAAACTAATTCAGAAAGAACGTCTTAAATTAGTCCCACACGCAACACTAAGTATTGAAGCCAAGCGTGCACAATAAAGCTCAATGTTAAAAAAATCAGCATTACTTATTGCATTCGTTTTAATCCTAGATCAAATACTAAAGATTTGGATTAAGACCAATATGATGATTGGTCAAGAAATCCAATTTTTTGATTGGTTTATCATTCATTTCACTGAAAATAAAGGCATGGCTTTCGGCATGGAGTTCGGTGGGAATTTAGGCAAATACATTCTTAGTATTTTCAGGCTAATTGCCATTGTAGCTATTGGTATATATTGGTATAAATTAGCTAATACTCCAATAAAGAAAGGAATCGTTTATAGTATCTCACTCATACTAGCAGGGGCTATTGGCAACATGATAGATAGCGCTTTCTATGGTATGATTTTTTCGGAAAGTTACGGTCAGTTAGCTACGGTTTTTGAAGGAGGATATTCCAGTTTCTTACAAGGGAAAGTAGTAGACATGTTTTATTTCCCATTAATTAATGGTCACTTTCCCAGTTGGCTACCTTTAGTTGGAGGCAATCACTTTATTTTCTTCAGACCAGTTTTTAATATAGCAGATGCCGCTATCAGTACGGGAGTAATCAATATTTTGATTTTTCACCGTTCATTTTTCAAATAATTACGGGTGCTTTTCTATTAATTCTTTGTAGACCTTTTGGGGCTTGGTATTTCTGTAACTTTTGTTTTTCCAATAAAAGGCTCTGGCGTATCCTGCCACATGAAATAAAAATTGACTGTACCAACTGATTTTTAACCCCCGCCAAGTTTTAGGAAAATCCATCTTGTGTTTGAGCATATAAGGACCAAAAATAGAAAGGCTTAAAGTCCTATTTTCTTTATTATAAAAATCTTCAAATGATTTCTTTTTAAATGTTTTATTAACACTAGGTAAGGGGCGTTTTGGGCTAATCCCACAATGTTTAAGAGCCTTTTCAAAATCGGCTTGAAGATGTTCAAAACGTATAATGAAATCGCAATGTGGCGCAGTGATAGACAGCCAATTATCAAAAGGAATCTGATAGTAACGCTCTAAAAAATCGGTGTAGCTACTATTATTTTCTATCAAATATTTAGACAGTTTATAATCCCTCATTTTCAGATGTCCACCATTTTTTCTCAATAGCTTTTCATTACTAAAATTACCATTGGTATCGTTAATCATCTTAGTGTAGTAGCTAACCGAGATATCCATAGGGTTGCGACTACAAGCGATAACTTTATAGTTCTTCTCTTGTTCTGTCGCTATCTTCAAAAAGTCTTGATATATGGAATGTTTAGCAAGAATAGGTTTACCCTCGTACTGTTCGCACAGCTCTTTCGATATAGCTGTGGACGCCGCCAAAGGCAGTCCTACAAAAACATATTGGTGTTTATGGCTGATAATCATAGGAGCTTATTTTTGTAAAGGTATTCTGCAATTTGAACGGCATTGGTGGCCGCCCCTTTTCTCAAGTTATCAGAAACTACCCACATATTCAGCGTATTTTCCCTAGAGAAATCCCGACGTATTCGACCCACAAATACATCATCTTTACCTTCAGCAAAAATCGGCATAGGGTAGGTATTTACATCCGTATTATCTTGTAAGCTAACACCGGGGAATTCATGTAAAAGTTGGCGCACTTTGGATAATTCAAAATCGCTATTAAACTCTACATTGACGCTCTCAGAATGTCCGCCCTTGACAGGAACTCTAACGGCTGTTGCGCTAAGCGCAATACTATCATCATCCATAATCTTTTTGGTTTCTCGAACCAACTTCATCTCTTCTTTGGTATAACCATTATCTTCGAAGATATCGCAATGGGGAAGTGCATTTTCGTGAATCGGATAAGGATACGCCATTTCTCCTTTAATGCCCTTTGTTTCGTTTTCTAATTGCTTGACCGCCTTAACACCTGTACCCGTAATAGACTGATACGTTGAAAGTATTACACGTTTTATTTTATAAGTATCGTGCAAGGGTTTTAATGCCATTAAAAGCTGTATGGTCGAGCAGTTAGGGTTAGCAATAATTTTATCCTCTTGTGTTAAAGTATCGCCATTGATTTCTGGTATAATAAGAGCATGAGTAAGTCGCCAAGTAGAAGAATTATCAATCACCTTTGTGCCTATCTCTGAAAAGCGAGGAGCCCACTCTAAGGAAACACTACCGCCTGCCGAAAACAAAGCCAAATCGGGTTTTTGGGATAGGGCATCTTCAAGAGATATTATGGTCAACTCTCTACTATTAAAACTTAGAGTTTGACCAACGGACCTGGAAGAAGCAACCACTATTAATTCATCTAAAGGAAAAGACCGTTCCTCTAAAACCTTGAGCATAACCTGCCCAACCATACCTGTTGCACCTATAACTGCGACTTTCATTCGATGAATATTTTCAACCAAAAATAAGGACTATATTTGAAAAGCCTAGAACTAAAGCCTCTAATTTCGACAAATGAAAAAATTACTACTTCTCACACTATGCTCTTTTTATTTATTAGCTCAATTTACCGATGATTTTCAGTCTTTAGAAAATTGGATTGCAGATACCGCTCATTTTGAAATAGATAGCCTTAATCAATTGCATCTTTTAGCACCAGCCATTTCGGATAAAGCCACTATTTGGCACACTTCCTCAGCATTAATAAACGGATATTGGCAAATTGATATTGCTATGGACTTCAACCCTTCCTCTAGCAATTATACTCAGATTCATTTGTCTTCGGATTCTTTGGGTAATGGCTATTTTGTCAAATTAGGAGGGACTACAGATGAAGTCAGTTTATTTAAAACCCAAAATGAAACAACCACCAAACTGACAGATGGAGCAGACGATTTTTTGGATTTGGATAGCGTAGCGCTTAGGCTTTTAGTGAAAAGGGACAGTATTGGCAATTGGCAATTAAGTGCACAACGAGTTTCAGATAATAGTTTTATCGTTCAAGGGCAGTGTTTCGATGATAGCCATTTGACGAGCCAACATTTTGGTATAGAATGTGTTTATACTCAAACACGTTCCGAGAAATTTTACTTTGATAATTTATGGGTTGAAGGCTTTTCATTTCTCGACACCTTTCTACGCCCCCAAGTTCTTGATATTGTTATTAATGAGGTATTATTTAACCCTATAGATGGCGATAACGATTTTGTAGAAATCATCAATAGAAGTCAAAAAGATCTGTGTATTAAAGACCTACAAATTGCTAATTATTATGCCCTTAAACCAAGCAATTTTAAAAGTATTACGGACTCATACATTTTTATGAAACCTCAAGAAATACGTGTACTATGTACGTCCAAAGAAAGCTTATTGCATTATCACCCATTTGCTTTAGAACACCGAATAATTGAGTTAGAAAGTATGCCTAGCTATAATAACGATGAGGGAAGTGTAGTTTTAGTCCTAGATTCAAATATTATTGATGAGTTTCATTACAACGAAAAAATGCATTTCGACTTGTTACAAGATGTTGAGGGGGTTTCTTTGGAACGAATTAGTACTGAAATCAACGCTGTCAACAATTGGCATTCTGCTGATGAGCAAGTTGGATTTTCAACCCCTACTTTGCCTAACTCTCAAGCCCATTTGCTGATTGAGCCCCTACACACTATGACTCTAAGTCCAGAAATTATTAGCCCTAACAACGATGGTTTGGACGATGTGCTTAGCCTTCAACTTTGCTTTTCTGAAAGTGGCTATCGAGGTCGAATACTCATTTTTAATACCCAAGGGTTTCCAATCAAAACAGTAGTAAATAATCAACTTTTTGGAACAAAAAGCACCTATTTTTGGGACGGAACCACCGACAGAGCAGAGAGAGCAAGGGCAGGGCGCTATATAATTTGGCTTGAGGCTACACATAACACACAAACACCTATTGTAGAAAAGCAAACTATAGTGGTTGGTCGATAAATTATATTTAAATTTGAAATCAAACTTAAAATCCTAAACCATGAAAAACAGTTTCAGACTTATCAAAATTTTCTTTTACCTCTTTGCTGTTATCTTTTTAGCCTATTGGTGCGGTACTCACCAATGGATAAAATTTAACACTCTTCACGAACAAACGCTATTTTCTTGGCTTTCTTTATTCTTTTTCAGTTACTTGTTTTTAAACCACGTATTCCGATTGTATCAAGTATTGAAGCCCTTAGAAACAAAAAATAATACTGTAGACAAGGACTTCCAAGAGCATACTTCAGAGCAAGACCTATAAATCCGTATTTTTGGGACTTAATGAAAGTTTCAGAAGAAATACAATCCGTTTTGCTTAACCTTTCAAAAGAGCCGGGCGTTTATCGCTATTACGATAAGGACGATAAATTGCTGTATGTTGGTAAGGCAAAGAACCTCAAAAGAAGAGTGTCTTCCTATTTTCATCGAGAGTCAGAGAATG
>Ga0233432_10000770_pt1 | contig 30843 bp, 27 predicted proteins | sample SI_122_August201_6_FD_179870 | JGI IMG/M metagenome (GOLD analysis project Ga0233432, IMG submission 179870) | Seawater microbial communities from Saanich Inlet, British Columbia, Canada - SI_122_August2016_10_MG | ecosystem: Environmental > Aquatic > Marine > Inlet | place: Canada: British... | reverse complement strand
AAATAAAACTGGGTAAGGGAATAGATTTGAAGCGCTATTCGGCATTCGGCCTGAACGTTTTTTAGCTTATGTCAAAACGAAGATTCTGCTGGATAGACCTTGAAATGACCGGATTGGACCCGAACGCAGATCGGATCCTGGAAGCTGGTATAATCGTCACGGACAAGTTTCTAGAACCCGTTTTCGAATGGGAAACCGCCGTTACCCAACCATCCCAAGTTCTCGAAAACATGAACGACTGGTGCAAGCATCACCACGCAAAAAGTGGCCTGATCGATCGCATTCCAAAAGGCATTTCCGAAGACGAACTAGACGAACGCCTCGCTGAGATCATTCTTACGCATTTTAAGAAGAAGAATCCAGTCGTTATCTGCGGAAACTCGATCTCCCAAGATCGTAAATTCATCGATCAATATCTCCCGAAGTTCTCAGAGCGACTCCACTATCGCATGTTAGATGTATCCAGCTTTAAGATCGTCTATCGGGAAATGTTAGGCCGAGACTTCAAAAAGCAAAATACACACCGAGCGCTTGAAGACATCAAGGAATCCATCGCCGAACTAAAATACTACATGAGTGCGATCGATCCATCCGGCCTATCTTCAATCGACAATTCCCATAGTCCTCCGAAAGCGGAGAACGAAGAATAAAAATGAGAGTGATGCGGAACATTGGGGCATTCGGACTGCTCTTGCTGTTCCTCACAGGACAAACGGTTGCCTCATCGAATCACATAGATCCGAAAACCAAGGAACGCATAATAACCCGCGTTTCGAACTTAATCCAAACCAAGGCTTTCGCCTTCGAAATCGCCTTCGATCGCTGGCCCGAAATCCTACAATCCCACCGCAAGACAATCGATTTAGCCGAAACGGTTAACGAATTCGAAGACGCCCTCGATCGTGCATTTGATGAATTCGAAATCTCCCACCTTTACATCACCCCACCTAAGATAAAGGCAAGCGATTCCAATCGACCCATCAGTCGATTCGGGATCAGTGGTCTGAACACAGAGTCCGGTATTTACGTGACTCATGTCACAAAAGAAAGCCCTGCAGCCGAAACCGGAATCCGTAAACTCGATACGATAAAATCGGTCAACACAGCCTGGCCAGCTAGACTTAATTATTTGAAAGGCGTGCGAGGCGAACGCCTCTCAGTCGAATGGATCCGACAAGGCGAACCCATGTCCGGCGAAATCGTTTGCCGTCCATTCTCCTCGACCGACCTTCCCTGGATCGAATGGCTAAGCCCGAACGTCGCCGTCATCCATATTCAAGGATTTACGAATGAGAGCTACAAAATGCTAAGCGTTTCCCGCCTTTTCCGAAAAGCACGCCACGCTCAAGCCATCATCATCGATCTTAGGAACAATTATGGCGGCTATCTCCACAACGCCTTGCATCTCGCGGGAAAAGTCCTCACCCGAAATCAAATTTTCGCGCTTCACGTCACGAGAAAACACTATTCCAATTTCGAATACGAAATGGATATTGATAACGAATCTTATTTCACCGAAGCCGAACGTCACAGCCGCAAATTGAGACCTGCATTCAGTCTGCAAGGCTACAAAGGGAAACTCGCCGTACTCGTCGATACCTACAGCGCAAGTGCTGCCGACATATTCCCCGCGGCGATTCAAGAGCATCGACGCGGCATTATCATTGGAACGCGTTCAAGCGGAGCTCTCATCGGTTCGAAAGTCGCATACCTTCCGGGCGGGTATCGATTGACCTACCCTTTCGTTGAAGTGCTAACCTCGCAAGGCAATCGATTGGAGAGCAACGGAGTCGTTCCCGACATTGAGCTCAACTGGCAAGAGACCGCCAACGACGCTATCGTCTATGAACGTGCGATCAAAGCTCTACTGGCTAAAAACGAAACGCTTCGAAACTGAACATTGGGCACGCCTCTACAAATGCATCGCCCCTAACGCTTCTTCCCATAAAAAATGTCTATCTTTTGAGCCACATCTTTATATCCAATATCATTGGCATAGATGGCCTTATACTCTTCGATTGCCTCCAAGTCGCGCTCCAAACGTTCGAAGCACTGCCCCAACAAATAGAGTACTTCCTTCTTAAAGTCGTCCATAACATTCAAGCTTTCGGCCGCTCGTTGCAATTGCTCCAATGCCAAATCGAAAAGGTCCTTCGCCATAAAACAACGCGCCAACAAAACGAGTGACTTTATTCGAAGACTCGGACTCCGTTGAGAGATCTGAAACTGTTGAATGGCTCCGTCAACAAACCCGCTCTCAAGCAAATACTCCCCATATTTAAAGCGACGACTATAATCATTAGGGAACTGCTCCACCAACTTACGACTCTCTTCGAGCTTCAAACCGAGAAACTCTTTCTCCAGCTCGATCAACCGTTCATTCGATTCATCTTCGCTCGCAGATTCTCGCTTCAGATCGAATAACTCTCGTTCGACCCGGCTCACTCTCAACTCACTCCTCAGATGCAATAACGAAACGTCATTTCCCGCTTGCGGCAGAGCAAAAGCCTTCTCAAGCCAGGAAAGAGCCTCATTATAATCCTCCTGCTGTATCAGCGAGCGAATCAATAACTTATAATTATCTACCTGTTGAGGGTCTTGGTGAATCACTGAAGTTAAATCCTGAATACGTTCTTTTCCCGAATCCTCATCGAACACGACTTTGCTCGCCCTCTCAAGAGAGCTCGACTCGGTTTTATCTTTTAGTTTCGACCGAAAATCCTCCTCTTTATCCGCCCACTTCCCTTTATTGATAGAGTGCGCAACCGAAGCGGACTTGACCAACTCCTGAATATACCCAACACTCGGCTTCAATCGCATAAGTCGCTCGGCAATCGCTAAAGCTTTTTCCGTGGAGCCAACTTTTATAAGAGCCTCGCACAAACGTTCCATTTTTACGAAATCGTCAGGGTTTCGATCGCAAATAGACTCCAAGCAAAAGGCTTCCGTTTGATTGAACTTCAATTTGCCCGCCCCTCGTGCGACTAAGGACAATGCTCGCGTGTTGTAGCCATCTTTATTAAGAACGCTTTCTCCGATCGACATCGATTTGGCAGGATTCCGCAAAAGCGCTAAGTAGCCAAAAGGCAGAACGATGTAGTTCGCCAATCGAATCAATTTCAAACCGATCCCTTTACCGCCCGAAGCCAGAACCTGACGCTGTGCCTTGCGCAAAAGCTGACGAACCTCCAAACATCCAGGATTTTCATTCAGTAACTCATAACAGATATCAACCGTATATTCGGAATTCCCACGCGTCATTGCCAATCGCGCATTATCGACTTTTCTGCGATCCCGATCGCCAAGTTCCTGTTCCGAAAATTCCGACATCCTACACCAGCAAACTCATTACGTAAGATCTTTCGCGACAGCTTCCTCCAAACGGCGCACTGCTTCAACCGTTAAAGCGTCCGTTTTCGCTTCCACCAACAGGCGAAGTTTCGGTTCGGTTCCGGAATAGCGAACCAACAAACGCCCATCCTCGCCGAATTCCTTCTCCAATTGCTTTATAACTGCGCTCACATTGACACAGGTATCCAAAGCCGGCTTAGAAGCGACTCGAATCGCTCTCGTCTGCTGGGGGTACGCCCGATAAAAGGAGGCTAGTTTACCCAACGATTGCCCGGATTCAACAATTGCCTGGGCGACCTTCAATGCAGAAAACAATCCATCGCCCGTCATAGAAAAACCGCCGACCACAACATGACCCGATTCTTCTCCTCCCAAAGAAAATCCATCGGAAATCATTAATCGAGATACAAACTTATCTCCAATATTCGTTCGCTCGACCACAATCTCGTTCGATCCAAGAGCCGCGTCCAAACCAAGATTGCTTTGATCGGTTGTAACAAGAACATCCCCCTTTAGTTTTCCCTGAGCTTTTGCTCGAATGGCCAAGAGTCCCAAGGTCGCTTCACCCGGCAGCTTGGTACCTGTCTCGTCGAACGCGATCATACGGTCGCCATCGCCATCAAAGGCGAAACCCATATCGAAAGTCCCAGTCTCGAAAACAGTCGATAACGACTGCGGGCATTCACTCCCTACGCCATCATTGATATTCGATCCGTTCGGAGCATCTCCCACCGTTGTTGTCTCGGAGCCAAATGCCTCGAACACCTCTCTTGCGAATGCACTCAAAGCCCCGTTCGAACAATCCAATGCAATTCGCTTGCCACTCAACATGCCCTTCGGAAAAGCCTGCCGAACCGATTTCAAATACAGCTCGCATTTCTCCGAGGCCACATCTTCCACGAATGGCCAACTCGAAGCGTCCACTGCATCCGCAGCCCCAACCGCCTCATCTAAATTCTGCTCCATAGACTCGGAAGGCTTGGTCCCATCCGCTTGAAAAAATTTTATGCCATTGTCCGTGTGCGGATTGTGAGATGCCGTAATAGCACAGCCCATCGACGCCTCGCCTAAAGCCACCACCTTGGCTACCGCCGGAGTAGGCACCACCCCGATCGACTCTACGCGACCACCCTCGGACTCAAACCCCGCCGCCAAAGCAGCCAAAAGAGCGACTCCCGAAGCACGCGTATCTCTCCCTATAACAATGAGAGGCGATTCCGTACCGTAGCGGAGCTTCGTAACTCTAGCTGCCGCTAAACCTGCTCGATAAGCAATATTATCATTTAAATTCGACCCGCCATACAAACCGCGGATGCCATCAGTCCCAAAATATTTAAGAGCCATTATTGATTATAAAATTCCCGAGTTTGATCGATTTTCGCGCGAGTAAGACCGCCCAAAAGTAAATCCCTCGCTTCAGCGATCCCCTCTCGAATACTCGTATAGCGTCCTGCAACGAAAAACGCTGCCGCTGCGTTAGCCACCACCGAATCTTCCAAGGCAGGCTTCGCCTTTCCGTCTAACAGTTGGTCCAAGATCGACAGATTGACGTCAACATTACCCCCTTGAAGATCGTCCAAACTACCCGAACGAATACCCATTTCCTCGGGCGACCACCGTTCTGCCACATCGCGAAGCGTTCCGAAACCTCTACCAACGTTCGTACCTGCAGCGCTAAATTCGTCCATCCCGCCTAGCTCTCCGAGATCGCAATGCACGATCAACCCTGCCTTCAGCCCAAGGGCATGCTGAGCCGATGCCATCAATTCGACCACCGATTCGCTGAAAACTCCCAACAACTGATAAGGCGGTTTCGCCGGATTAATCAAAGGTCCTAGCATATTGAAAACCGTTCGCTGGCCTTTCTCCGCCAAAACCTGGCGCACCGGAACGATTTCCTTGAACGCCGGATGAAATGCCGGAGCGAACATAAAGCAAAAACCCAGCTCCCTCATCGACTCCCGCAACAAAGTGTCCTCGCCCATAATGGTCACTCCCAAAGCTTCGAGTAGGTTCGAGCTGCCGCATTTCGAAGTAATCGAACGATTGCCATGCTTGAAAACGGGAATTCCAGCCGCGGCAACGACGAACGTCACCGTAGTGCTAATATTGAAAGTGTGCTGCTTATCGCCTCCGGTGCCGCACACGTCAATCGCTCGGTCCTGCCATTCCTGCAAACCAGGGTCCCTGGCGAGCTCCCGATAACGCTTTGCCAAGCCCGCCACCTCCTGCGGCGATTCGCCTTTTTGGGCCAATTGCGTCAGAAAATCCCCCTTTGTCCCTGCATCGACCTCGGCCGAAGCCAACAAATCAGCAACGCCATAGGCTTGATCCTGAGTCAAATCTTCTCCTGCGGCAACGATCGAAAGGCACTCCACTAATTTCATAAAGAAAAAGGATTAAGCTCCCTATTGCCAAAAACAATTCAAAACTCCACGATCCGTGTCTCGTAAATAGACTCCTAACCGCTCTCACCTATTCTCAGCTAAATTCAAACATTAACTTGACGGCCCACATACCGCCAGTTATCAACCGCTCTTTTTACAGAACCACGCGCGATACCGAGCAAAGAACTTTACTAAAATGGCTAATCCAAAACGTAAGCAGTCCAAACGTCGCAGTCGTCTCCGCAGAGGAGCCAATCGCTTCGAAGAGCCACAGCTCTCTAAAGATCCCGTGGACGGCACTGCGTTCCGTCCACACCGCGTCAATCCGAACAACGGAATGTACCGCGGACGTCAAGTGATCGACGCTTCTGTCTAAAATAGGCAGCACACTTCGATCGCACACCGATTCACTATCTAGGATTTCAATAGATTATGTCCGATCAGGGTAACGCCTGCATCGCTGTAGATGCTATGGGCTCCGACAAAGGTCCGACCGAAATGGTCGCAGCCGTCAAGCTTGCCCTAGAGAATGTATCAGAGATCGCTCCCGTCATTCTGGTTGGCCAGGAGTCCATTCTCGGACCAATCGTCGCAGAAGCCGATCTCGCTAACCATCCAAAGCTTCAAATTCGACACGCTTCTCAAGTAGTCGAAATGGACGACAAACCGCTTCAGGCAATGAAGCAAAAACGCGACTCGAGCATGGCTCGAGCGATTGAACTCGTTAAAGACGGCGAAGCCGCCGTGGTCGTCAGTTGTGGTAACACCGGCACGCTCATGGCAAGCGGCACGATCCGTCTTCGGACGATGGAAGGCGTCGAGCGCCCCGCCCTCGCTACCGTCATGCCGCGACAAACCGGCCATTTCGTCTTAATCGACGCCGGAGCCAATCCGCTTGCGAAAGCCGAACACCTCGTCCACAACGCCGTGCTTGGCAGCGATTATTGCAAACACGTCCTCGGCACAGCCAATCCACGAGTCGGATTAATGACGATTGGGACAGAAGAAGGCAAAGGCAACGAGATCACAAACTCCACCAACCATCTACTCAAAAAACTGCCTGATCTCATAAATTACCACGGCCCGATTGAAGGCTTTCAACTCTTCGAAGACGTCGTCGATGTCGTCGTTTGCGACGGATTTACCGGCAACGTCGTGCTCAAAACGTGCGAATCCCTCTTCAAATGCCTTTTCAAAGATTTCCTCGGAGGCGAGCTCGAACAAAATCCACTGCGAAAATTTGGCTATCTCTGCTCAAAAGGAGCCTACGATACGATTAAAACCCAGCTCAATCCCGACCGCTATGGTGGCGCGCCCCTTCTCGGACTAAAAGGAAACATCCTCAAAGCCCACGGTTCCAGCAATCGGGAGGCAGTGATGAACGCGATTCGAATCGCCAACGAAATTATAAGCTCAGACCTAAACACTCAGATTATAAGCGACATCCAAAAGGTTAACCATATCATCTTTCCATCGGCAAAGTAAGCCACACTCGAATTTGCAGGTTGCCACAAAGCCCTGTCTCAGCATTCAGTCTCAGATCATGAGTTTAGCACCACGCTCAGTCGTCATAAAAGGAACAGGCTCCTACACGCCAGCAAACATCAAAACCAACGACGACCTCGCAAAACTCGTAGATACTTCCAACGAGTGGATCTTCACCCGAAGTGGCATAAAAGAACGCCGGATCGCGGACGAAACCGAGAACACTTCCGACATGGGGGCAAAAGCCGCCGCGAGAGCTCTCGAGAACGCAGGCTTAGAAGCGTCGGACATCGACATCGTCATCGTAGCGACGATCACCCCCGACATGCCGTTCCCTTCCACGGCCTGTCTCGTCCAAACGAAACTCGGTATCGCCAATGCCATATGCATGGACATCGAAGCGGCATGCTCCGGTTTCCTCTACATCATGGAAGTCGCCTCGGCCCTTCTCAAAAGCGGCAGCTACCGCAATGCCCTGATCATCGGAGCAGAAAAGCTCTCCAGCATTCTCGACTGGCAAGACCGCACGACCTGCGTGCTCTTCGGCGACGGAGCCGGAGCAGCAATTCTCAGTATTTCCGATGAGGCAGACGTAGGCCTCTTGGACTTCCAGCTCGGAGCCGATGGAGCCAACAGCGACGTCCTCTTTATGCCAGGCGGTGGCTGCTCCCAACCAGCAACTCCAGCCTCCATCGACAACCGACTGCACTACCTAAAAATGCGCGGCCGCGAAGTATTCAAGCTCGCCGTCAAGGTGATGGAACAGGCAGCTAAAGAAATTCTTGAACAAAATGAGCTCAAATCTGACCAACTGGCATGCGTGATTCCTCACCAAGCCAATATGAGGATCATCGAACTGCTCGCATCACGCCTCGAAATCCCTATGGATCGCTTTTATCTCAATCTCGACAAATACGGTAACACCTCCGCTGCATCGATCCCCATCGCGCTCGATGAAGCTCGTAGAGAAGGCCGCATTCAATCGGGCGACTTAACCCTAATGGTCGCATTCGGAGCTGGTCTGACCTGGGGAGCCGCCCTAATCCGCTGTTAGTCGCGAGAACTAAACTAAAGCTTGATACCATCAACGATAGCCATTTGCCTCCTAAATCCATGTTTCGCAATCTCATTCCCACGCTAGCGCTTTTCCTGCTCGCTCTTGGAGCCAACGCAGCAAACCTGTCTTGGGATTCTGCCAATGGCTACCAGTCCGACGAAGTCGAACTATCCGGACTCCTCCCGCAAGAGATCCAGCGGATTCTCGACTGGATGAATGCCGGCCGTAAAGCCGAAGAAAAGAAGAACTTCCGAACTGCCCTGCGCAAATACAAGCGCGTTCAGAAAAAGTACCCAAAAAGCCAGTACGCACCCGAAGCTCTCTTCCGTACCAGCCAGATTCGTCTTAGGCAAAACAAGATCGACAAAGCGTTTGATGCCTACGAGCTCATTGCCTATGTCTATCCAAGTTTCGGGAGTTTTAACGATACGATTGGTGAAATGTACAAAATCGCCGTCCGACGCCAAGAGAACTACCGAGTCAAAATCTTCGGAATATTTCCAGGCTTCCTCAATTACGACCGAGCAATCGCCTACTTTGAACGCATCGTCGTAATCGCTCCCTACAGCGACTACTCGCCACTCGCACTGATGAATGTCGCCCAAATATGGGCGAAACGAAAGAACGAGACGATGGCCATCTATTCGCTCGACCGACTCATCACCAATTACCCGAGAAGCTTCCTCACTCCCGATGCTTATATTCAGTTAGCCAGCACGCATGCCAGCCTAGTCCGCGGTCCTTACTACGACCAAAGCAATACGGAAGATGCCATCACCTTTTTCGACGATTTCCTCATCCAATTCCCTGCCAATAATCGAGTCGACGAAGCCGAAGGCGGACTTGAAGGAGCGGAAGACGTAATGGCTCTGAGCAAGGTCAAAATTGGCGATTTCTACTTTCACAAACGGGCCAACTTCCACGCAGCAAAAGTTCTCTACAACGAAGCGATCACCATTGCTCCCAATTCAGGTAGCGCCGAGATGGCTCGGAATAAAATCACTATGATCGAAGCAAAAGAAGAAAAGCTCGGCGGTGAACAGGCAGCGGAAGCCGAACGCAAAGCACCTACAGTCGAAGAATTAGAAAAAAAGGCTGAGAAACGAGCGAGACGTAAAGTACTCGGTATTTTCTAGATCTAAGTCTCCACCGGAACCGTATCAGATTATACATGCGTCGTTTCTTTCCAAGGTACCTTTTGCTTGTCTCGCTGCTCGTCCTTTCCGGCTGTGCCTCGTACCAACTAGGCCAACCAGGAAACGCAGACGCCTACAACAGCGTTTACGTAATCCCGATTCGGAACGAATCCACCTTCCCGATGCTCAAGTCTTCCTTGACAGCTTCAATCCGCAAATCGATCTCGGACACCGGATTTCTCTCAATCGCTTCGAAAGACGATGCGGATACCGTACTCGAAACCCGGGTCGTTTCGGTGGTCCGGGACATCGCCGCTGTTTCCTCCATCGATGTCGGACGCGGTCGTAAATACGAACTCGAATTCGAAACACTTTGCTCGCTTTACCGAAAAAACGGTTCAAAACTCGAACCTGTTTTCATTGATCGGCGCATTTTGACGAAACAAGATATTTTCGCCGACAGCGGACAAGTGAATGCCGAACATCAAGCCGGCCCGGAGATCGCGGGAGCCATCGGCCAACGAATCGCCGAAACAATCGTCGATACCTGGTAAGGCAAGCCGAGGCCAACCAATTTTGAGTTCGCAAATCCATTCGCCGCAATCAATTCTTATAGGCTACCAATGGAACCTTCGATCTTAGCCCCTTCAATGCTAGCAGCCGATCATACACGGCTAGCAGACAATGTCGACGCAGTTGAAAAACTCGGAGCTCAATGGCTTCACATAGATATAATGGACGGACACTTCGTGCCGAATCTAACCTTCGGTCCGCAAACAGTCGCCGACCTTCGGCCCAAATCAAATCTTTTTTTCGACGTCCACCTAATGCTAGACAATCCGCAAGACTATATCGAAGCCTTCATCTCAGCGGGAGCCGAACAGGTAACGATACACGTAGAGCCCGATTACGACATTTCCACTACCCTGCAACGTATTCGGGACCTCGGAGCCAAACCGGGAATCGTGTTCAATCCCAAAACCGAATGCCAAGCCATCGAGCCCTACCTCGACCAAATCGACATCGCGCTGGCCATGACCGTACAGCCCGGCTTCGGCGGACAAGCATTCGATGAAAGCGTTTTGACAAAAACCGCTATCCTTAATCAATGGCGAAACGAACGTGGCCTAAATTTCCGAATACAGGTCGACGGTGGCATCAACATCGACACAGCCCGTCAATGCCGGGCAGCCGGTGTCGATACATTCGTCGCCGGATCGGCCTTTTTCAAAGCTGAAAACCAAGCCGCGTTCCTTAAGGAAATTCAAGCCTTGGACTAGAATGGAAACCCTCCAGCCCAAACCCAGTTTTAGCGAATCCGATCTCGAAACGATTCTCGTATCCAAAGAGCAAATCGATCAAAGAATCAAATCCCTCGCCAGCGAAATCTCGACCCAATTCGCTGATGAGGATCTCACTGTAGTTTGCGTGCTTAGCGGCGCTCTCGTCTTCACCGCCGACCTAATACGTAAACTCAACGTGCCCACTCGCCTTGATTGTATCCGGGCAGATAGCTATGGCAATGCCACCGAATCAAGCTCGCCGCCACGCATCGCCAGCGCATTGAAGACCGATATCGCCGGGAAAAACGTACTCGTCGTAGACGACATCTTGGATACGGGGAACACGCTATCAGCGATTGTAGACCATCTCGAAGAAGCAAAACCCGCCTCCCTAAAGACTTGCGTTCTACTCGACAAAAAAGAACGGCGACAAGTCGACATCCAAGCCGACTTTTCAGGATTCGACATTCCAAACGCCTTCGTTGTGGGCTACGGATTGGATTTCGCCGAACATTATCGCCACCTTCCTTGTATTGGATCCCTTTGGCCCGAATTCCAAATCCTTCGCTAACGATCGGGATTCCGTAATAGTGCTCGAAAATTTCCAGCGCTTGATCAACGCCGTCAAACGCGCTTCTCTGATCGCCGATGATACTGGCGGACAAATGGAGAGACTACGAAATCCTCGAATGCGGTGACGGCATGAAGAAGGAGCGCTGGGGCGAATTCATCCTCGTTCGTCCCGATCCGCAGGTTATCTGGCCACTGAATTCCTCTAGCTGGGGGAACTACGATGCGTTCTACCATCGGAGCGACCAAGGAGGTGGGAAATGGAAGTACCGGACGCAGCTTCCGGAATCATGGAAAATCAACTACCGAAATTCAGTTCTCAAAATCAAGCCGACCGACTTCAAGCATACCGGCCTTTTCCCCGAGCAAGCAGCCAACTGGGATTGGTTTAGCAAACTCATCAACAAAGCGAAGTCTCCCCCGAAAGTACTCAATCTCTTTGGCTACACTGGTGGCGCGACAATCGCCGCAGCCTCAGCTGGAGCTAGCGTCTGCCACGTCGATGCAGCAAAAGGCATGGTCGCCTGGTGCCGAGAAAACGCGGCTCTCAGCAATTTAAGCGACGCGCCGATTCGCTACATCGTCGACGACTGCATGAAATTCGTAGAACGCGAAATCCGCCGAGGCACTCAATACGATGGGATTATCATGGACCCCCCTTCCTACGGACGCGGCAAGAAAGGCGAAGTTTGGCAATTCGATCGTGACCTATGGAAATTCCTTCAAAAATGCCGTCAGCTTCTCACTCCAAAACCCCTCTTTTTCTTAGTCAATGCCTATACGACCGGAGTATCCCCAATCGTCGTCGGCAATCTCGTTAGAGAAACTCTCAGCAAACTCGACGGCACCGTCAACTCGGGCGAGATAGGGATTCCGATATCCAATAGTCTCAACGCCCTTCCCTGCGGTCTATTCGCGCGCTGGCAGCGGAGACTAGACATCGGCGACGTCGTTCGACCGTAACAAAAGCTCAATTGAATTGTCTTGATCATACAATTCAGATCTAAGGGATTGAGTCTTACGAGAGCGGGAAACAGTCGAATACATTTCCCAGCACTCAACTAAGGCAGAGCCGATCGTCCCGCTTCAATGACCATAAAGAATACCGATTTCGTAGACAGTAAATTTTTCGATTTCTACAGCAACATAAGCTACTCGACTTATTTGGAAGAAAAACGCCGCCTACAGGTCGAACTCATCAATTTACAGCATTGGGTCATCAATAACCGCAAACGCGTAGCCCTCGTATTCGAAGGCCGTGACGCAGCAGGAAAAGGATCGTCGATCAAACGATTCACCGATTACATGATGCCCAAGCACTTCAATATTGTCGAATTAGGAATCCCTACTCCGAAAGAATCTAAAAACTGGTTTCGCCGCTACGAGAAGCACTTTCCTCAAGAAGGGGAAATCACCTTCTTCGATCGTTCCTGGTACAATCGCGCCCTCATCGAACCCACTATGGGTTACTGCACGCGAACCCAGTACAAGTATTTCATGAGTAAAGTCCTCGACTGGGAAGAGAAGCAAATCCGCGATGGTCTCATTATCATCAAAGTCTACCTTTCCGTATCCAAACATACTCAATCCTTTCGGTTTAAAGAACGTCAAGTCAACCCGCTCAAATACTGGAAGTACTCCGAGAACGACCAAATCGCCCGAGAACACTGGGATGCGTTTACGAAATACAAAGAGCAGATGTTTCGAAAGACCTCTTCACCCCAGAGTCCTTGGACCATTATCAACTCGAACAACAAACTCGAGACACGATTGAAGTCCATGCTCTACGTGCTTTCGCAAATTCCCTACAAGGAGAAATTCGATTTCCAACCCCTGCAAAAGGAAGCGAAACGACAACGCTATTCGATCACGATCGACGGCGTAGCTTTCAATAATTTGAACTATCGCCAGTTCATGCTGCTTGAAACAATGTCGACGCTCTACAATTCCTAGTGCCCCAAGCTTTCGAAAAAAAACTGAATGGTACACTGTGAGGGAGTCGAACCCCCAACCTCCTAGTCCGTAGCCAGGCGCTCTATCCAATTGAGCTAACAGTGCAAACATCCCAGACCACCAAGGGCGATCAAGCGTCAGGAGAAAAGGAACAATGCTTGTCCATTTCAAGGCATTTCTTCGAAAAAAATAAAAAGCTGCTCCATCCGAAGATAAAGCAGCCCTAAATCACTTCCATTCCTGTTTCCGGCAATCGGATTCAGACTCCTTACGCAGGAGAATGCTTACATTTTCGGCAGACTCGCAGGGATATCCAATCCATGGGTATCTTTGCGCTTCACGATTCTCAATCGAGAACGACGGCGAAGCATCCGGTCGAGCTTATCCACGAGTAAATCGATCGCCTTATGGCAATCCGGGTCACTAACCGAAACATTCATGCTCGGTCCATTAATCTCGATGTGTCCCTTTGCGATAAACCCGTGCTCTTTTCCGTTTTTCGGACGATCGGCCTCCAGTTCAACCTTCACCCTGATGATCCGCTCCTCATGCCGAAAAAGCTTTTCTACCTTTTCAGTGACGCCCTGCTTCAGGGATTCCGTCAGATCCATGTGAATACCAGTAATGATCAGATCGTGGTTGTTGGCTTGCATATGCATAGTTCTCCTTTGTTTTGTTGTTTTTTTGATAAAACCGCTACGCTTCGATAGCCAAGACTCCGCACTAAAACAACGGAATCGCTAAAAGCTATTCGCCCAACCCATTGGTCAGGATCGCACAGCGCGTTTCGGAAAATCCTTTTCATCTCTCTTGATACATCCGCTGAGAGATTTTCATATTGTTCAATGAACCCGAATCCGAAAGCAGATAATACAGTCTTTAGATACAACCTCGCCGTTTCTTGGATGGGCTTGGGAGGGATAGAAAAATCAAACATTAAACTAGTTGAGACACTACACTCCGATCCTCCTGTTTGCAATCTTTCTAGAACCAAAACGGCTTCTTTTTTTATCGAGGCAAAAAGCCCTTGGCTTGAGCCGAATTCACCCCATTCGCGCATCTCGAATCCAATTTCCGCGAAGCCCCTATCCTCAAGAGTCCATCCGCACCCAATCGATGAACGACCTCTCCAACCCTTTTCAAGCTAACAAAAATACGCTATGCCAATAACCGATTGGGGGTGGGAAATCGCCCAAGACGAACTCAACTCATGGATCATTCAGGACGACAACGATGTGATCCTAATCAACAAACCCGCCCTGGTTGTTTGCCATCCTTCAAAAAAAGGTCCCTGGTCATCTCTTGTTGGCGCCTGCCGAGAAGGCCTAGGGTATGAACGCATTCACCTGATAGCGCGTCTGGATCGCGAAACCAGCGGCATTATTCTTCTCGCTAAACATCGCCTGGCCGCGCGGCACTTCCAAATGGCCCTCGAACGTCGCGATGTTACCAAAAGCTATCTCGCCATTCTCGAAGGCTCCTTGAAGAAAGTCACAGAAGTCGATGCCGCAGTAGGTAAGGACAAGAACAGTATCGTCCACTGCAAATCAACCGTGCGTGCCGATGGACGACGCCAAGAAGCTCAAACACGCTTCACCCCCCTCCACGCAACCGACGACTACACACTCGCCCTCGTCGAACCTCTCACTGGTCGAAAACACCAAATCCGCATTCATGCCCAACACATAAACCATTCCGTAATTGGCGATAAACTCTACGGCCCCGACGAAACCCTTTTCCTCGATTTCATCGAAACCGGCTGGACTGACGCCCTTGCCGAACAGCTACCCATCAACCGTCAAGCGCTACACGCCTATCGTATGACCTTCGAGCTTGAAACCGGCCCCCGAACCTTCGTCGCCCCGCCCACCCAAGACCTCATAAACTTCTGCGAACAAAACCTAAATCTGTCTGAATCCAAGTTCCTCGAGCTAATCTCACCATTGTAACTCCCTCCCGAGCGTAGTCTTTTCCCCTACAAGTAAATAGAGTGTTAATTAGCTCTTTATTTACATGGTTATTTGAGCTATCTTCTGAGCATGAGATTCAATGCGCCAAGTATCGTATCAATGATGATTTTCTCGATTTTCGTTTGGGTTTACGTGCTCAACACAGCCTGGACGGTCGGAAAAGACCTTATCGCTGTGATTTTCTAGACCCTCTTCGCGGGCTTTTCGCTTTGCCCTCAAGCAAGTTCTCTTTTGGCTTTCCCCACGTGGCCACCCTCTCTCCTGACCTAGCTCTTAAGCAGCCCAATATTCGTCGCTTCATTGCGTTTCGAATTCTCTTCAATGCGCGATTCTACTATCCGGTCTTTACAATCCTATTTCTGGATTTCGGCCTGTCGCTAGAACAATTCGCTATTCTAAACGCCGCTTGGGCGGCTACCATTGTGCTACTCGAAGTTCCTTCGGGAGCTTTAGCAGACACGATTGGGCGGCGCAATCTAGTGATCGCCGCAGCCTTGATCATGATCCTGGAGATGGCTTTACTCTGCTTCGCTCCGATCGGAAACATGCCGATAGTCTTCTATCTCTTCCTCATCAATCGTATTCTAAGCGGAGCGGCTGAAGCCTCAGCTAGCGGAGCCGACGAAGCCCTCGCCTACGATACCCTAAAAGATCTTGGGATGGAGAAAAGCTGGGGTCGCGTATTGGAAAGCCAAATGCGCTACCAATCCATCGCATTCATCCTCGCCATGTCTCTCGGAGCTCTACTCTACGATGCCGACCGACTGAACCAATTCTTAGCATTCGCCTCAATCGACATCGTTGTCGCGAAGGAAACCGCGATGCGGCTTCCGCTAATCCTAACGCTTTTATTAGGCATAGGAGCCTTCTTCGTAGCGATCGGCCTCAAAGAACCCAAATCCGAACAAGCGACTCGCAAAAAGCTCCGCTACTCGGAAGCTCGTCAAAGCACAAAGGCAGCATTCGCGAAAACGCTCGCCACCGGAAAATGGATACTCAACACGCCCGCTGCGCTAATGATTATCCTAGCCGGATTCCTCATCGATCACATGGTGCGAATGATCCTCACTTTGAATAGCGAATACTACCGCCGCATCGATCTGCCAGAAGCTGCCTTCGGTCTCATTAGCGCCTGTTTTGGAGTCATGGGTATTTTTATGCCAAAACTCGGACGCTGGCTTTCCGAGAACCGAACCAAATCATTCAACTACTACGCTTTAGCAATCGCTACATTCCTGGGACTCTTCGGCATGTCATGGTTTGTCCCCTACTGGGGCATAGCGCCAATGGTCCTCATTTACGGAGCCATCTCCCTAACCGGTTTCCTAGTGAGTGCCTACCTCAACGAAATCACTGCATCCGAATCCCGCGCTACGGCTCTCAGTTTCAAAGGACTGTCCTACAACCTCGCCTATGGAGGGATCGGAATCCTTTACTCGCTACTCGTCTACAACCTAAGAAACAACCAAGTAAGCCAAGGCGTCTCGGACGAAACCATCGAAGCCAACTTATTTCAAGATGCCCTTGGCTATTTCCCCAGCTACTTCGCTGCAGCATTCTGTATAGTCTTGCTCTACGGCATCCTAAACCGCCGCTCTCTCGACCTCAGTCCCTCTAAACCTTTCTCCTAAAATCAGCGCTAGATCCGAATCGAAGACTGATCGTCTTTAAATTTACTATGTCGCGATTCTCAAGGGAGATCACGCGGTAGCTCTGCGAGAATTCATCCACAGACGCAAAAAAATCGGTCTCCTATTTAGGAGACCGACTTGTAAGTTTTTGCGAGGGAAGGCTCCTAGGTTGACCTAGAGCGCAGTTTCGCCGCGTTCGTCAGTACGGATGCGGATCGCTTCTTCGAGGGGCAGCACGAATACCTTGCCATCGCCAATTTTGCCAGTCTTGGCAGCCTTGACAATCGCTTCGGCTGCCGATGTGACAGCTTCGTCTTGAACCGCGATTTCGATCTTCACCTTTGGTAGGAAATCGACCGTGTATTCACTACCACGATAGATCTCCGTATGTCCTTTTTGGCGCCCGAAGCCTTTGACTTCGGTTACCGTCATTCCTTCGATACCGACTGCTGAAAGGGCTTCTTTGACCTCTTCCAACTTAAACGGCTTAATAATTGCTACGACAAGTTTCATGGAAATATCCTTTGAGGTTGATTGCTGATGTAATTGAATCGCTTACGTAAATGCAAGTAAATGTGTTACTTAGCTTTTAGAGCGCGTTTATGTGTTCGAGTGGTTGTAAGCTTCTTGTCCGTGTTCGGAGATATCAAGGCCTTCGAATTCTTCCTCCTCCGATACGCGCACTCCCATTACCGCCTTCAAGATAAGGAACAGAGCTCCAGAGAATACAAACGCGAATACGTAGACTCCGATCACGCCGATGAACTGAGACATAAGGTTAGCTCCGCCGAATATTCCAACTGCAAGAGTACCCCAGATTCCGCATACGCCGTGTACCGAGATTGCTCCGACTGGATCGTCGATCTTGATTTTGTCGAAGAAGATAATCGAAAAGACTACCAATACTCCGCCAATTGCTCCCATAAGCATCGCTTCGAACACCGTTACCGCATCCGCTCCCGCAGTGATACTGACGAGGCCTGCGAGAAGGCCATTCAGAGCCATGGAAAGATCTGGTTTCTTAAGAACAATCCAAGAGATCAAAATTGAAGAAATGCCCCCGGCAGCTGCGGCAAGCGCTGTGGTTGTGAACACCAAACCTAGTGGACCTGGATTTGCAGAAAGAACCGATCCGCCATTGAATCCGAACCATCCGAAAAATAGCAAGAAAACACCCACGGCTGCCAATGGCATGCTGTGACCGACAATCGGCTTTATCGAACCGTCCTTCGCATACTTCCCACTACGAGGTCCCAAGATCATAACAGCTGCTAGAGCTGCCGCACCGCCGAATCCGTGGACGACAGTCGAACCTGCAAAATCATAGAATGCTGCGTCGCCACCACCCAAAGTCGAAAGCCAGCCACCACCCCAGTGCCAAGAACCAGCGATCGTATAGCCAAATGCTACGAGAATCGTAGAATAGATCATGAAAGAAGAGAGCTTGATACGCTCTGCAACTGCTCCCGAAACAATCGTCGCTGCAGTAGCCGCGAACATCGCTTGGAATATAAAGTCGCCGTATCCGGTCATCGCGAGACTCAGTCCGCCATATCCCCAGGTATCGCCACCGTCAGCATTAAGATTCCCAATCGGACCGTTGATACCAAGCCATCCTGGAATCTGCCAGGCATCGCCAGGATAGTGCGTATTGAATCCAAGAACGGCATAAGTGACTAGACCGATGGAAATGATCCATACATTCTTGAACAAGATGTTAACCGTATTTTTCGACTGAGTTAATCCAGCTTCAAGCGTCGCAAATCCCAAGTGCATAATGAACACGAGGGCTGCGGCAATCACCGTCCAAAGCATCGAAACCGTAAAGAAATCGAATGCCGGCGCATATTCAGCGCCGGATGCCTCAACGAGTTCAAGGTACTCGTCAACGGGTCCCGCTTCTTCTTGGGCCATCGCTGGCGTTAGATCGAACACCGCAATCGCTACAATGGCGAAAAGCAAAGGTCCGGTTAGTTTTCTAAGGAGTTTTTTCATGTCGTTCGTTAGATATTATATGGTCAGGAAAGGAAACTGCGCATTCGCAGATCACGTCATTTCCTTCTTTAGCAACTGGCGTGCCACCTAGATCAACTCCTCCAAAAATTAGGTTTACCCTCCATTCATTGCCAAAATGAATATCGAACAAGGGCGATTACCCCGCGCCCCTGCTCAAATTTGACCATATAGATCTCGACATAAAAAAGACCGCTCAAAATTGAGCGGTCTTAGGAAATTGAACGAACTGAAGACGCGACTTATTCAGTTTCTTCATCCATATCGAGCGTTTCGATATGGAGCTCCTTGAGCTGCTTGTCGGCAACGCGACTTGGACTATCGGTCATCAAACACTGCCCCTTCTGAGTCTTCGGAAAAGCAATCACTTCACGAATACTCGCCACTCCGCACAAGATCATGACCAAACGATCCAAGCCAAATGCGATTCCACCATGTGGAGGCGCTCCATACTTGAACGATTCAAGCATATATCCAAAACGACTCTCGACAACGTCCGCTGAAATATTCAGCACATCTTCGAATACCTTTTTCTGGAGATCCGCCTGATGGATACGGATACTACCGCCTCCAAGCTCAACCCCATTCAGGACTAAATCATAATGCTGACCGCGAACCCGCTTAGGATCCGAATCCAAATACTGAATATCCTCGGTAACCGGCGATGTGAACGGATGATGCGACGCAACATAGCGACCATGCTCTTCTTCGTAAACCATCAGCGGGAAATCCACTACCCATAGGAAGTTGAACTGGTCCGCAGGGATCGTCAACTTGCCACGCTTTTTCAAGAGCTCTGCGCACTCAAGACGCGTCCGTCCCAAAATCGCGCACGCCTGCTCCCAATCCGAAGCTGCGAAAAATACGATATCTCCTTCTTCCAAAGATAAACGCTCCTTTAAAGCAGCTTTTTCTTCGTCCGAGAAAAACTTGACGATCGGCGACTTCCATTCGCCACCTTCTATCTTAATAAAAGCCAATCCCTTCGCTCCAAGCGATTTTGCGACTTCCTCGAGATTCTTCATCTCGCCTTGAGTCACGTCCGCCAGCGTCGGGGCCTTGAAAGCTTTAACTACGCCTCCTTTTTTTACTGTTCCGGAGAAAACCTTGAAAGACGAAGCAGCGAAAACATCAGAGAAATCTTCGATCTCCAAACCGAAACGCGTGTCCGGCTTGTCCACGCCGTACTTATCCATCGCTTCCTGATAAGGCATACGTTGAAACGGCGCAGAAATATCGATTCCCAGCGTTTCTTTCCAGACGCGCTTCATCAATCCTTCGACCAACGCGTACATGTCTTCGCGGTCGATGAACGAAAGCTCGATATCGAGTTGCGTAAACTCCATCTGGCGGTCCGCCCTTAAATCCTCGTCACGGTAACAACGCGCGATCTGGTAGTATCGCTCCACGCCACTGACCATCAGCATCTGCTTGAATTGCTGCGGCGACTGAGGCAACGCGTAGAAATGGCCCGGCTGAATACGGCTCGGTACCAAATACTCGCGAGCGCCTTCCGGAGTGCTCTTAAAGAGAGTCGGCGTTTCCACATCGTAGAAACCTTCATCGTCCATAAAATTACGGATAGCCCGCGAAGTTTCGTGACGCAGCTTGAGCATGCGACGCATTTTCCCGCGACGCAAATCGAGGTAACGGTACTTCAAACGAAGATCTTCGTTAACCTTGTCTCCCTTCTCATCGTCAATTGGAAATGGCGGCGTGTCCGAGATATTGTGAACGATCACAATCGAGCAATCGACCTCGATCTCGCCGGTCGGCAAACCGGAATTCACATTATCCCCTTCGCGAGCCTCCACAAGACCTTCAATCTCAATCACGGATTCGTCCTTCAAGGTCCGAACCAAATCATTGAACGCATTATCGTCGCTATGCGGATTGGCCTTAACCTGAGTCAAGCCTTCACGGTCTCTCAAATCGATGAAGAGAATACCGCCGTGATCGCGAATGGAATCAATCCACCCGATCAACGAGACCGATTTTCCAACGTCGCTTCCGCGAAGTTGACCACAATGATGCGTACGTTTCATTTAATTGCTTCTGGTTTAGATAGAGATGAACCCCGGAAGGCGCGAACATTGGGCAAATCTCTCGAAAGAATGCAACTGCAATTCCTTGCCTCTTCACTATAGAAGACAATTCTTCGCGTTTTTCTCTCAATATTTCATACGAAATCGATCTAAACAACCTACATACTCCCCTATTTCCCTAGCCTCTCGCCTCCAACCTTGACAGCCAGAGACCGATGGACAATATCCGCGCATTCTTCGTCTAGGGTATGGCTGAAAACTACAAAAATACGCTTAAACTCCCGATAACCGCCTTCCCCATGCGGGCCAACCTCGGCAAGCGCGAACCAGCACGGGTCGAACACTGGGAATCGATCGATCTTTATAAGAAGATCCAAGCGCAAAACGCCGATGGACCTTCGTTCATCCTACACGACGGACCTCCCTTCACGAACGGAGATCTCCACCTCGGCCACGCCCTCAATAAGAGTTTAAAGGAAATCGTCCTTCGCTACAAAGCCGCTCGCGGCTTCCGTACGCCCTACATCCCCGGTTGGGATTGCCACGGACTGCCCATCGAAACCAAGGTTTCCAAAGAGCTGAAATCCGAAGGTAAGGACCTCTCGACCGCGGAGTTACGCGACCGTTGCGACGCGTTTTCCGAACATTGGATAGACGTCCAACGCAGCCAATTCAAGCGCCTCGGCGTTTTGGGAGATTGGGATCGCGAATACAAGACCAAGCTACCCGGCTACGAAGCGGAAATACTCCGTACCCTGGCCTCTTTCGTTGATTCAGAACTAGTCTACCGCAGTAAGAAACCAGTTTATTGGTCCATTCCCTACGAAACGGCCCTCGCCGAAGCAGAAATCGAATACAAGGATCACTCGAGCCCATCTATTTGGGTGGCATTCGATATACCCGATAAAGCTAAATTCGAAATCGAAAAGCCACTTTCTGCCGTCATTTGGACCACTACGCCCTGGACAATCCCCGCTAACTTAGCGGTAGCAGTGCACCCAAGGCTCGACTACGCATTTGTCGAATCCGGAGAACGCGTTTTCATCGTAGCCAACGATCTTGCTGAGAAATTTGCTGCCGATTGCTCGCTCGAAAACTCGAAGATCCTCAAAACCGTCAAAGGCGAAGCCCTAGAAGGGCTCGAATCGCGACACCCGTTCATCGACCGCGCTAGCCCAATAGTCCTCGCTGACTACGTAACCACCGACAGCGGCACCGGTTGCGTTCACACGGCGCCGGGACATGGACAAGATGACTATCTAACAGGCCTCAAATACGGTCTAGATATCTACTGCCCCGTCAATGACCACGGCGAATACGACAACGACGGCCAAGTACCCGAATTTCTCGTCGGCGCCTCGGTGCTGGAGAAAGACGGATGGGTTCCAGCCAACGGCAAAGTCCTCAAAGCCCTAGATGAAGCCGGCGCTCTTCTTAAGAAAAAGAAAATTTCGCACAGCTACCCGCATTGCTGGCGCTCGAAAACGCCGGTTATCTTCAGAGCCGTCGACCAATGGTTCGTTGCTCTAGACAAAGACGGTCAGCGCGAAAAAGCCCTCGATGCCATCGGAAAGGTCGACTGGATTCCCGATTGGGGCGAGAAACGCATCCGCGGCGCCGTTGAATCGCGTCCCGATTGGTGCATCAGCCGCCAACGCTCCTGGGGCGTTCCAATCCCCGCTTTCTACGACGAAGATGGCACCGGCTATCTCGACGCTAACGTCGTCCGAGCCATCGCCGACAAGGTAGCAAAAACCGGCACTAACCTGTGGTATACGGCCACAAGCGAGGAACTTCTCGCCGGTATTGAACTCCCAGAAAGCTGGCAGGGCAAGACCTTGAAAGCAGGGACCGATACGCTCGATGTTTGGATCGACTCTGGTTCTAGCCATTTCGCGGTTTTAACGAAACACGACGATCTCAAATGGCCCTGCGATCTCTATCTTGAAGGAAGCGATCAACACCGCGGCTGGTTTCAATCGTCGCTCTGGACAGGAATCATTCGCGAAGGAGTTGCTCCCTATAAAAAAATTCTCACCCACGGGTTCATCGTCAACCAAGACGGCACCAAGCTTTCCAAGAGCGAAGGCGCCATGACCTTGGAACATTACATGGACAAATATGGCGCGGATATCGTGCGTCTCTGGATCGCCTCCACGGACTTCCGTAACGACGTATCCATGGGCGAGGAAATTCTCAAGACGACCAGCGACGCCTATCGTCTCGTGCGAAACACCCTACGCTTCCAAATCTCCAACCTCTTCGACTTCGACATTCAAAAGCACGGAATGCCGACCCAAGAGCTGCACGATATCGACCGCTGGGCACTCGACAAAGCCGCTGTTCTCGCCGAAGCTTGCGAATACGCTTACGAAAACTACGAGTTCCACCGCGTCTACCAACTCTGCAACCAATTTTGCTCGGTAACGTTGTCAGCTCTTTACCACGACATCCTCAAAGATCGTCTCTACACACTCGCCGAAAATCACCCGACAAGGCGCTCATCGCAAACCGCGATCTACCACATTTTCCGCACACTGGTCCGCGTACTTGGACCCGTTCTCCCGTTTACCGCCGACGAAGCCTGGAGCTACTTTCTCGCTGACAAAGATTTCGTCGACGATTCGCTAGCCCTTCAAGGCTGGCCAACCGAGGCCGCCGCCTGGCGAGACGAATCGCTTTCACGAGAATTCGCAGACCTGTTAGCATTCCGCGATTCGGTTAACGAGAAGCTCGAAAGCCTTCGCAAAAGCGGAGAGATCGGACGGTCGCTCGACGCCTACATTTCCCTAAGCGGGAAGGCGAGCAATTCAACTTTTCAGCTTCTTTCCAAATACCAAATTTTTCTCGAAGAACTCTTCATCGTATCGCATGTCGAACTCGCGAAATCATCTGATGAAGAACTATCAATAACCGTAACCAAGGCTAATGGTGGTCGTTGCCCCCGTTGCTGGAGATGGTATCCAAATCTCCACAACGAAACGGAAAACGAAGAGCCCTGCGCTCGCTGCGCCGAAGCCATACTCTAACTGTCTCAACTAATGTCCGAAAAAAAGTCTACCGCTAAAAAAACTGCTGTAAAGAAGACTGCCGCCAAGAAAGCAGTTGCGTCGACCAGCGTTAAAAAAACAGCCGCCAAAAAGAAAGTCGCTAACGCATCCGCAGGATTTTCTCTCGAGGATGCCCTTTCCGTCGCGAAAAAGCGTACAAACGACGACGAGGCTGTTGCCAAGAAAAAGGCTGCCACAGAGAAAGCTCAGAAAGCTGTCGAAGAAGCGGAACAGCAAACCGAAAAACGCGTTCTCGGAGCAGCATCCTTGTTCGATATTCTGGGCTTCGATCCGGTCGCAACTACGACCGTGCCAGTCGAAACACGGCCCGTAGCCAAGAAATACAAAAAATTCTACGATTTGCTTATCAACCTGCGCGACCACGTAAAGTCAGGCCTGAATCTGCACACTGAGGAAACACTCAAACGCTCAAGCAAAGAGGATTCAGGCGACCTTTCCAGCTACAGCCAACACATGGCCGACGCCGGAACGGAAACGTTCGATCGCGATTTCGCCCTCAGCATGGTATCCAGCGAACAAGATGCTCTCACGGAAATCGAGGCCGCCATCGAACGCGTTTTCACCGGCAAATACGGCATCTGCGAAATGACCGGCAAACATATCCGCGAAGAACGTCTCATGGCAGTACCGTTCACCCGCTACTCAGTCGAAACGCAGAAACAACTCGAAAAGAACCAAACGCGCAGCGTGCAACGCGGCGGAATTTTTGCTGACGCCACTTCTGACGACGCTATACCGTTGGGCGACGCGGATTCGGATTAAAACCTTTTCGGTATCCACCTTTTCGATGCGAAGCCTTGCCGCGTACAAAATTCTACTCGGCTTGGCTCTGCTTGTATTCTTACTGGATCAAGCGACTAAATTGCTGATTATCGAAGCTCTCCCCTTTGGAGCATTCTACCCGCCTCAATGCATTGAGGTAATCCCAGGGTTCTTCAATCTCGTGCACGTAGGAAATACGGGTGCGGCATGGAGCCTCTTTAGCGGCCACAGCGAGATCCTCGCCCTGGTCGGTCTACTCGCCCTTGCGATGCTTTGGTTTTTTCGCAAAACTCTACAATTGGAACGAATCCAATCCCAATGGGCCTTCGGACTCATAATCGGCGGAATCCTAGGCAACGTTATCGATCGCTTCCTATACGGCCACGTCGTAGACTTTCTCGATTTTCACGTGAACGATTGGTACTGGCCGAGTTTCAACATAGCCGATTCCGGCATAACCGTTGGAGTCGCTCTCTACGTTCTCTTCTCCTTTATTCAACCGGAAGAAGGAAAGCCAAGCGAATAACGATTACTCCACGTTCGCGACTTGTTCGCGAATTCGTTCAAGCTCGTTTTTCATCGCGAGCACGTTTTTGGAAATTTCAATCGAACAGGATTTACTGCCAGTCGTATTGATTTCTCGACCAATTTCTTGAACGAGAAATTCTATCGAACGCCCAGTAGGTTCGTCCTTATTCAAAAGTTCCACGAATTGCTCGAAGTGACTATCTAAGCGGGTCATTTCCTCGGAAATGTCGCACCGATCCGAATACAGAGCAATTTCCTTCAACACACGCTCGTCATCGAGATCAATCTCCAAGCCGGATTGGGCAAGCCGACGATACAAATTTTCGCGATACTTCGCGACCATGCCTGGAGCCATGACCTTAATTTTTAAAATCGTATCCAAGATCGACTGACAACGTGTCCCCAAATCCAACTTCAATGCGGCGCCCTCTTGCGCTCTCATTGCGACAAGCTCGTCGAGAGCAGCTTCCACGCAACCCAATAGTAACTGTTCGACTACTTTTTCAGGCAGCTTCGGAGTTTCCGCTTCGATTAGTTTGGCCAAGTTTACGATCGTTGTCGCATCAATCGTGTCAGCCAACCCGCGACGTTTCAACACATCCTTCAAACGATCCAAACCGGCATCGATTTGGGCATCGCTCGGCAAACCTACCGCCGCATTTCGCTCATTGCGAATCTCCAAAGAAAACTGAAAGCGACCGCGACCTGCCCGCGCTCGAGTCGCTTCAACGACCTTGCGTTCAAGATGCTGAAACTCTTTTGGAAGCGAGCAAACGACCTCCATGTTCTTTCGATTTACGGAGGATACCTGTAACGAGACTGAAATACCATCGGAACTCCGCTCGGCGCGACCAAACCCTGTCATGCTCTTCATACGTCTTGTCCCAAAAATTTGGCTACCTGGTTCACATCTTTATCTCCACGACCACTCAGATTCATCACAATAATCTTGTCCTTACCCATTTCAGGAGCACGCTTAATCATATAGGCCAAAGCATGCGTCGACTCCAATGCAGGAATAATTCCTTCCGTCCGGCACAGTAGCTGAAACGCTTCCAAGACTTCGTCGTCAGTCGCATATGCATAATCAATCCGTCCCAGATCTCGATAATACGCGTGCTCCGGACCAATAGCCGCGTAGTCTAGTCCCGCCGAAATCGAATGAGTCAATTCGATCTGCCCATCGGGATTCTGTAAAATGTACGTTTTGCATCCTTGTAAAACCCCCAAGCGACCGCCTTCGAAACGAGCCGCGTGTTCGCCTAGCTTTATTCCATGACCGCCAGCCTCCACCCCAACGAGTCGGATATTCGGTTCATCGAGAAATTCGTAGAAAAGTCCGATAGCATTCGAGCCACCACCCACGCAAGCGATCATTTCATCAGGCAAACGTCCTTCCTTCTCCATTATTTGCTGGCGGGTTTCCTGACCAATCACACAGTGAAAATCCCGAACCATCATTGGATACGGATGCGCTCCCAGGGCCGATCCCAAGATGTAATGGGTATCGCGAACATTTGTCACCCAATCGCGCATCGCTTCGTTGACCGCATCCTTGAGTGTCTTCTGCCCGCTTTCGACGCTACGCACTTCAGCACCGCAAAGCTCCATCCTGAAGACATTCAATTTCTGGCGCTCCATATCAATCGCCCCCATGTACACCACGCATTCAAGACCTAGCTTCGCGCAGACCGTAGCCGTCGCCACTCCATGCTGACCAGCGCCCGTTTCCGCAATGATGCGCTTTTTGCCCATTCGCTTTGCCAGCAATGCCTGACCAATCGCATTGTTGATTTTATGAGCGCCTGTATGGAGCAGGTCTTCTCGCTTAAGATAGATCTTCGCCCCACCCAATTCCTCGGACAAACGCTCCGCATGATACAACCCAGTCGGGCGACCGGCATACTCCTTCAAGTATAATTCCAACTCCGCTTTGAATCCCGGATCAGCCTTCGCCCGTTCATATTCTTCTCCAAGATTTTTCAACGCCGTTACTAAGGTCTCGGGGACGTAGCTTCCGCCAAACGTCCCGAAATGTCCCTCCGCATTCGGCAATGCTCCCTTATCAATGTTTTTTGCTGCGGTCCCGCTCATAAAGGTCGAAATCATTCAGATGCACGATTAATGAAGCAACCGAAAATGCATCTCCAATCTCCATCGAACTGCGTTCTAATTCACTAAGTGGATTAAGAGTGCTAGAAAATACCTGAGCCCTCTAATAAAACTCGCAAAAAGCCAATGACCAAGAGAGTTGCAACCAAACCTCTAAACCCGATACATCCTAAGCATCGTCGACGCGACCTTTTAGGTAGTCGATAACATCTTGAAATTTAGCCTGGTTCCCGGAATCGGCTTCGACGAGGTTTTCGTGTGCCTCAAGGCACAAACGAGCATTGGCAAGTTCGTCGAGCTGCGGGCCAGACAAAGACTGACTAGCTCCATCCGCTGATAACGAGTCGCCGCCTTCGTCCAACGTAGCGATGCGATGAAGGCCGAGATTACGAACGAGATCTCGATTACGTTCGCTTAATCGCGATAACACCAAAGAACCTTTCGGCTCCAAGCGTCGTAGCTCCAAAGCGCAACCCGCCAAAACACCCAACACTGTGCTATCCATTCCCGCGCACTCGGAAAAATCGAAGACAAAGCAACGTTTCCCCGAGGTGCAGGATTCCTTCAAGAAATCCTTCAACGGGAGCACATTCTGAAACGACGCACGGCCAAGAATTTTAACCGCAACCGGGTTAGAATTTGGATCGACCAGAAAGATTGGTGCCTCGCCTGCCATTATAATCTATCGTTTCCGCTACTGGAGACCTGCCAGAAGCCTCAAACCTTTCAGTCTGAAGCCTTAATAATATCCCTGAGGACGTATGGCAGTATCCCACCGTTGCGAAGGTACTCCACTTCAATCGCCGTATCAACTCGTACCTTTAGTTCGACCGAATCCTTTTCACCATTCGCTCGCTCAATTATTGCAGTAAGCGTTTGTTGCGGCTTGAGATTATCGTCCAGACCTGGAAGCGACACGATTTCAGAGCCATCGAGGCCAAGCGACTGAGTGCTCATGCCTTCTGGAAATTCAAGCGGAAGAACGCCCATGCCTAATAGATTGGAACGGTGAATGCGCTCGTAGCTGCGTGCGACAACTGCCTTAACTCCGAGCAAGCTCGTTCCCTTGGCCGCCCAGTCGCGCGAGCTGCCGGTACCGTACTCGATTCCAGTAAACACGATCAAAGGCACGTCGCGTTCCTTGTACACCTGTGCCGCATCGTAAATCGAAGCTGGCTCGCCTTCCGGCATAATCTTCGTATAGCCGCCTTCTTTGCCATCAGCCATCAGGTTCTTCACCCGAACATTGGCAAAAGTGCCGCGCGTCATGATCAAATCGTTGCCGCGACGCGAACCGTAGGAATTGAAATCCTTCGTTTCGACTCCCTTGCAATTGAGGAACTGCCCCGCAGGGGTTTCCGGCTTAAACGCTCCCGCTGGAGAGATATGGTCAGTGGTTACCGAATCGCCCATGATCGCCAATGGACGCATGCCTTCAATCGGCTTAATCGTGCCGACTTCCATCGAGAAACCATCGAAGAACGGCGGTTCGTGGATGTATGTAGATTCTGGATTCCATTGGTAAATGGCTCCAGTCGACGATTCGATTTGCGACCACTCTTCATTAGAGTTGGCAACATCGGAGTATTCCTTGTCGAACATCTCCGTTTTCAATCCAGTACGAACCGCATGGGCCACATCCGCATTGGATGGCCATAAGTCTTTCAAGAAAACGTCCTGCCCATCTGAGCCTTGGCCGATCGGCTCGTTGTACATGTCGATATCGACTCGACCCGCCAATGCATAGGCGACGACCAACGGTGGCGACATGAGGAAATTCGATTTTATCGATCCATGAACGCGTGCTTCGAAATTGCGATTTCCAGACAGCACCGATGCCGCTACAAGTTCGCCTTCCTTAATTGCGCTTTCAATTTCCGGGGCAAGCGGTCCGCTATTGCCGATACAGGTCGTGCAACCGTAAGCCACAAGATTGAAGCCGAGTTGGTCGAGGTAAGTCTGCAAACCGGTTTCATTCAAATAGTCGGTCACTACGCGCGATCCCGGACCTAGACTGGTCTTCACGAAAGGCGCAACTGAAAGCCCTTTTTCGACGGCCTTCTTCGCCAGCAATCCCGCTGCGAGCATAACACCTGGATTCGAGGTGTTCGTGCAAGAAGTAATAGCGGCGATCAATACCGACCCGTTTCCGATCGAATCCGAATCGCTCACTGAAACACGCGTGTCGCGACTTTCAACCGACAAGCCAAATCCACCATCTGCGGCTGGTTTTTGATAAAGCTCATTGAAAGCGCCTTTCAAGCTCGAAACCGCGATGCGCTCTTTGGGATTCTTAGGTCCCGCGACACTCGGTTCGATTTCGCTCAAATCGACGGAAACGCTCTTCGTGTATTCAATATCTCCCGCATCCGGAATGCCGAAAATTCCTTGAGCCTCGCAGTATCCCTTGATCGCAGAAATTTGCGCTTCACTGCGTCCCGTTTCGCGCAAGTAGTCCAAAGACTTTTCGTCGATCGGGAAGAAGCCCATCGTCGCCCCGTATTCAGGAGCCATGTTAGCGATCGTTGCCCTATCAGCAAGCGATAGCTTACGAGCGCCTTCGCCATAATACTCGACGAACTTGCCGACCACCCCAAGAGCACGGAGCTTTTCAGTAATCGTGAGTGTAAGGTCAGTAGCAGTGATGCCTTCCTTTAGCGAACCTGTGAGTTCGACGCCCACAACTTCAGGCGTGAGAAAATAAACTGGCTGACCGAGCATGCCCGCTTCCGCTTCGATGCCGCCAACTCCCCAACCAACGATTCCCAAACCATTGATCATCGTCGTGTGCGAATCAGTTCCGACGAGCGTATCGGGATAGAATACTGACCCATCGTTCGTTTCTCTCTGTTGCACGACTTTAGCCAAATACTCCAGATTGACTTGGTGAACGATTCCGATTCCAGGAGGAACTACTTGAAAGGTCTCAAAGGCCTGTTGCCCCCACTTGAGGAATTCGTAGCGCTCCATATTGCGCTCGAATTCAATGGCCATGTTTTCCTTAAACGCCTGAGCGGTTCCGGCTTTGTCCACTTGGACCGAGTGATCGACTACCAAATCGACCGGTACGAGCGGCTCGATCATCGCCGCATCCTTGCCCAATTCAGCCACCGCTGAACGCATGGCCGCTAAATCGACGAGCAAAGGTACGCCGGTAAAATCTTGCAAAACGATACGCGAGACGACGAAGGGAATCTCAATCTGAGCCGGAACCGCTGCATTCCAGTTAGCCAAAGCCTTAACGTCTTCCTCGGTCACGCGCTTCCCATCGCAATTACGTAGAACGGACTCGAGAACGATCCGAATGGATATCGGCAACTTCGAAATCGGCCCAAAGCCACTTTCCTCGAGTGAAGGCAAGGAATAGAAATAAGAAGCTCCTTCGGAGCCGGAATTGAACGTTTTTAGGGAGTTTAGCGGATTTGGTAGATCGCTCATTTTATCGTTTTTCTTTTGCTGTAATCAGTCGCCCCGATTTTAGGGCTTTTC
>Ga0233432_10000768_pt1 | contig 30919 bp, 18 predicted proteins | sample SI_122_August201_6_FD_179870 | JGI IMG/M metagenome (GOLD analysis project Ga0233432, IMG submission 179870) | Seawater microbial communities from Saanich Inlet, British Columbia, Canada - SI_122_August2016_10_MG | ecosystem: Environmental > Aquatic > Marine > Inlet | place: Canada: British... | reverse complement strand
GACACCATTTCATGTGGGTATACTCGCATCAATGCACAGTGTTTCAAGTAAATGCATTGACTCCCCTTGAGGCAGAAGATGAACAGCCGACTTACTAGGCAATCCGACAATCAATATCCTGACCCTGGAGTGCCGAACCGCAGAGCCATGGTGACCGTCAGCCATTACAAATCAGAATATTTTGTTTTATCTGTTGACCAGACATGGAAAGGGTGATTAATTGAACTCATAACTTTTAGGATTTTCGGGCTGGTAAGTCTCATTAGCTTACTTACTCACAATGCTTTTCTGATTGAAACGTTAAATTGTTGAGATCAGGATACTACAACATCCTACATATTAAACACTGGTTCTGAAAATTCCCCGGGCCCCTAGCCATCCTCTGGCGATAGGGCCCGGTTTTGATTTATAAGGGGCCTTTTATTCGAGTGTCCGTCTCAGTCTCGCTGATTTGGTCTTGCCGCATGGCCACCTCTTTAACACAATTCTCTCAATGATTCTGCCCATCGTAAAATATGGACACCCGGCCCTGAGGCAAAAAGGAGCAAGCATCGAAAAATTTGACGGCAAACTGGAGACATTCGTCGACCATATGCTGGATACGATGTATGACGCCGATGGCGTCGGACTAGCTGCCCAGCAAGTAGGTAAAGCGCTTCAAATTACCGTGCTTGATGTTTCACATGCCGAGGACAGGCCTTCGACCATGGCTGTTGATGGCAAAGAAGTGGAAATCAAAAATTATATGCCTTTGGTGCTCATCAACCCGGAAGTCGAGCCGCTGAATGAAATGATCAAAGGACCTGAGGGATGCCTCAGCTTTCCCGAGGTTTACGCGGATATAGAACGACCTGAATCCGTTGAAGTGAAAGCGCAGGACCACAAGGGAACGCATTTTACTTTTACCTGCGGAGGCTTGCTCGCTAAAGCTGTTCAACATGAGTTGGATCACCTGAAGGGAATCCTGTTCATTGACCGTATGGAACGAAAAGACAAAGACAAATGGAGAGCGGTTTTGGAAGCCATGCGAAGTGACACTCAGCGAGAATTAAACGCCAATAAATAAAGAGGCCTCCATTTGAAAAGCAAGCTCAGCTCAGATATATTGTTTCCTTAGATGCGAAGGAAGGATATTCAGCTCATTGCGATACTTCGCCACAGTCCTGCGAGCAATTTTAATTTCTTTTTGCAACAGATTCTTGACGATTTGGTCATCCGACAAGGGCTTGGAGGGGGCTTCAGATCGCACCATGTCCTGAATAATGTCTTTTACAGTCGCATTGGAAATATCTGTGCCTGAGCTCGTTTGAATCCCTGAGGTAAAGAAAAATTTCATTTCAAAAATCCCCTGTGCACATTGAAGGTATTTTCCGGAAACCGCACGACTTACGGTCGTTTCATGCACACCGACTTTCTCCGCAACCTGCATCATCGTCATTGGCTTCAGGTGTGCGATACCGTTATCAAAAAACTCATTCTGGCGGCGCACGATTTCTTTGGCAATATTGCTGATCGTTTGCTGCCTCTGATCGATACTCTTAATGAGAAATTTCCCGGACCTGATTTTTTCCCTGATATACTCCTTTAAATCGGAAGCACTTCCGGTCTGCGATAATAGGTCCTTGTAGGTGTTACTGATACGAATACGCGGAAGGTGATCGTTGTTGGTGCTGACCACATACTCATCGCCGGTTTTGGTGATGAATACCTCAGGTGACACGTAAGTTTCCCCGTCATTGAGATAGGCGTTGCCCGGGCGCGGATTCAATCGACTGATATGTTCGGTGGCCTGAACAACATGCTCAAGTGAAACTCCCAAATCGCGAGCAATTTCAGGGAATTTACGCTTGCCTAGCAGTTTGAAACAGCGATCCAAGATTCTGTATTCCAGAGTCATTTTCCGCTCAGCCCTTTCAAGCTGCAACATCAGGCACTCACGCAAGTCTATAGCCGCTACCCCGGCAGGTTCAAAAGTTTGAATCAATTCAAGAATTACCTGAATGATTTCCTTGGGGGTATTGGTAGAAAAAACTAATTCGTCGATGGAGGCGTTGAGATAACCTTTTTCATCAATGTTTCCTATTAAGAGATCAGCAATTTGATGTTGGTCCGGGCTCAGGTCAGAGAGTCTTACCTGTTCTCGAAGCGTTTCCTGCAGCGACGTCGTGGTAGTCAAGCTGTCAAACATATGCTGACGGCGCTCATCGTCGTCTTTGGAATTCCTTTTGACCGGAAGTGCTGTTTCAGAAAAATAATCTCGCCACTCTTGATCAAGTTGGGAAAGTTTCTCGATCTGCGATTCCCATTCTTCGGAAGTATCCCTGGAATCATCGGAATCAGAGAAATCCTCCCCAGCATCCTTGGAACTATCTGACTCGGTATCACTGGAGGAATCTTTGGATTTCAACTCCTGTTCAATCAGTTCTTCGAGAACCGGATTTTGTTCTAACTCCTGGTTAACAAGGGCTTTCAACTCCAACATTGGCGCTTGCAACAAGGCAAGTGACTGCTGAAGCTGTGGCGCCAGCATCTGGGAAAGCGCCATCTTTTGAGATAGGAAAAGACCTTGTGCCATAAGAGAACTATAACATATACCAAAAAGCACAATATTTCAAGCCAGATCGGCATGAAGATTGCTGCGACCAATGTATCAAAAAGCGTGAAACAAAAGCCAATAATTGATGGCCAACTGATTTTAGAACACTTTCAGATCAAGATACCTTCTTGGTCACAGCTTTCTCGGCTTCTATCTGAAGATTTGTGAAATTACCCTCTTCACAACAATGAACAAATCCTTCAGTGACTGACTTCAGCTGCTCCCACCTTTGGCGAATACGGACAGCTTCAGGTGGGGTGATATGATTATCCCCTGCGGCAGAAGCAACGACGGATAATAAATCGGCAAATTCCTGCACTATGGTGTTCGTTGCCGGAATAAGGAAATCTGGATGGGCATGGGTGTTTTTGGGGTTATGAATGAAAAAGCCCCCTCCTTTTTCACAAACCCACTCCAACAATCGCTTATCCTGAGTACTATCAAGCAAATCTTTGAGACGATCCAATGGGTTGGGGGTGCCACTTCCTTTTTCACCTTTGGGTTCAGCCCATTTGTAAATCATGGAAAGGGAGAGACCCATATCTTCTGCGATTTGCTTGGGATTTCCTTCTTTGAACAAATCGCGAAGTAACTCATGTGATTGCATGAGAGTATTTTGCGCTGCCAAGCTTACAAAGGCAAGATAGATTTACGGCATCGGCAGAAGGTTCACCCGGTAAAACCTTGGAGAGAGCAGTCCACCGGTCAGCGAACCATCGTCAACAAATTCAAATGAGTCTGTTTCAGAGATGATTACCTGAGGAATGTCGCTCCATGGACCCAGCAATGAGTTGGCGAAAGAAATCCGGTAAGCAAGTCCAGACATACCCGACCATCGAACTGTGATTTGACCATTTGCGAAACTAACACTGTCGATATTGGCCGGCGCTGCTGCTCCTGGCTCTTTTCCTTCTTCACGAGGATTGCCTTCAAGAACAGCGATACGATAAAAAGCATGTTCCGCCGGCAAGTCTATGCAGTGGGTCAGACTGTTCCCATTGGATTCCAAAGTTTCAAGAACAGCCCAGTTTCCAACTGAAATATCTGAAGTTGCCTCAACCTGATAAGCCTCACCAGTCGTTGAGGACCAGGAAAGGCAGACCTGATCATCTGCCAATGCCATGATGGGATCAATGTAACTCAATACAACGGGCTCCACAGGAACGCCGGGCTGCCCCGCAAGCTCACCAATCCGGAAAAACTGATAAGTCGTTGGCAAACTGACGCAGAATTGCATATTGGCATCATTTGCAGTGATCACTTCCACTTGTTGCCAATCCAAACCGGTAAGACCACTGTTGCCCTGAATTACGTAATCACTCCCTTCAGTGGCAGTCCAGAGGAGGCAGATACGGTTTTGATCAAATTCAATTACAGGATCAATGAAAGCAGAGATAACCCGGTCTCCGGGAGGCTGAGGATCGCCTCCCCCTGAACGAATCCTGAAGAAACGGAACTTGGTGGGTAGCTGGACACAGTATCTTGTTTGATCTCCAGTGGCCTGCACTTGTTCGATCGCGGTCCACACGGAATCCTGGAGGTCACTTCTTGCTTCAACGGTAAAAATATCACCTGTATGCGAAGGCCATTCCAAGCAGATTTGCTTGTCTTCAATTTGCAGGATAGCGTCGATAAATTCAACCGTATCAACCGGTGCCTCAATGTCTCCAGCAAGCACCCTCAGGAACCTGATTTCGGTTGGCAATGCTAAACAGTAAGCACTCTGATTGGCATCCGCAATGAAAGTATCAATCACTGCCCAGTCTCCGTCTCTCAAATCGACCAATCCTTCTATCTGGTAGGTGCGTCCTGTTTCAGAATCCCAATCAAGACAGATTTCATTATCACCCACACTGAGCACCACATCCACAAACACCTCTTCCCTGGGAGGTGACACGAGATCACCCACCACAATTCTGAAGAAACGGTAAGGTGCAGGCAAATCAACACAATACTGTGTAATTTCACCGATAGCAGTTAGAGAACTCAAGTCGGTCCACGCCTCCTCTTCAAGATTAACTTTGGCCTGAACCACATAAGATCGATTGACTTCAGTAGCCCAGTCCATGCATAGCTGATCTCCAACCAAAGCCAATACAGGATCAATAACAGGAGGCGCTGGAGGATCTTCGCCTTCAATGGGCTCGATACGGAAAAAGCGATAAGGTGTATCAAGCGCCAGGCAATATTGCATGTCAGTGCGATCAGCAACAACTTCGTCAACATTGTTCCATGCGACTTCCAATAAACTCGTCCGGCCCTGAATACGATAACGGCTACCTGTCTCAGCGTTCCAATTCAAACAGAGCTGATCACCTTGGACATCGACAACCGGATCAATATAGTCCGAAGGTGTTTGGTTATCCAAACGGATCACTACGCGGAACAATTGATACTCAATCGGCAGGTCAAAACAATACTCAGAATATACATCGCCGGCAATAATCGGTCCCGCCAAACCATCCCAAACCGGATCTTCTTCAAGCACTTTCCCCTCTACCCAGTAGCTTTGTCCGATCTCAGATTCCCAGGACACACAGATTTCATCACCTAGGAAGATAATATCAACAGGCACGACAATAATTTTTGGGCTTTCATCCAATTTAGCGTTAGCCATGATGCGATAATCCACCGCTGTTGTCTCACGATTGATGACCGAAAGATACCATCTCCCGGGAACCAATACTGGAGATGAATCCTGATTGAGCTGTATGACTTCATCCACATTGCCAGGGTTAACACTTGCAGTGTCGAATGCCGAGAGAACCGGTGGATTCCCGAATTTTAAGAGAAGATCCAAATTCCCATTTTGACCACCTTCAAGGTTGGAAAGAGTGAATGTCACATCAATGGTATCTTCGTCCACGTCGAAATAGTAGATTTCAGGGATCGTTGGCGATCCAGGCTGATTACCTGAAATGACGTTTGTGACCCAGATTTCATCCTGCAAGGCTGTGGCGGGAACATCCACAGATTGGGAAGCCCTGACTCGGTAGGTTACTTGGTCTTCTACTTCACGATTAATGACGCCAAGGAACCATTCACCTCCGCTTAAAGCAACGGCAGTGCTGGCATTCAGGACAATCGTTTCCGTGATGGAATTATCACTGAAACTGAAATCATCGAGATCTGTTAGACTGGGCAGCTGATCCTTTCTCAGTATGAGGTCTACATTGGCTTCAACGCCACCTGCTATCGGATCCAGTGTAAATGTTACTTCCTCGGCAGCCGGGTCGACTACAAATCGGTAGAAATTTATTTCCTGAGGGAAATCAGGCTGTTTGATCGCTACGGTGTTGGTTCTCCAGATATTGCTTTCCAGAGTGATGACCGGGGGCTGGTTGGTTTCCAGGCTGGCACGAATAGTAAAATTAAGATCTTCCGTTTGCTGATTGAGCACGGAAAGAAACCAATTACCATCAAGGCTGGGTAAGGTGTCATTTGTGCGGACAATTAATTTACCTGAACCCGGTCTATCACCAAAGACGGATCCTAATCGGTCATTGCTCTCAAAAGTAGGAAGTTCTTCTTTCTTTAAGGCAAATTGAGCATCTCCATCTGCTCCAAAGATTTCAAAGCGAGCTGCCACAGCGTTGGTGCTGGCTACCTCGAACAAGAAATAATTTTCTACCTTCGCGTCATCAGATGCAAAATTGTCTCCAACCTTAAAATCGATGGATTCTCCATCTGTAAGACGAATGACATTGTATGGAACCGTTGTTTCAGTGACTGTGATCTGGTAATCAACGTCGGTCCGGTTGGCTTCCGCGTTGTAAACGCCAATGTAATAACTACCAGGAAAAATGGTCGCAGGAGGCTTATTTGTCTCAAACAACTGGTCTACCAAAAGGCCTGGTAATTCCGAACGTTGATCAAAAACGGCAAGGTTAGGCAATGGTAACCCATATTTCTCAACCATGTTGACATCTCCATTTGCCGGCTCTAGTTCAATATCCAATTCCACAACATTGGAGGCAGCTCGATAACGGTAATACTGCATCTGGAGATCGTCTGTAAATGGAATGGTGTTACTGAAAGGAATGGTGTTGGTCAACGCAATGATCTGCACATCGTCCGCATCAAATTGAAGACACAACTCATAATCCTGTTTGAAACTGGATTTTCTGTTGGCAACCGCAAGGTAGTATCTTTGCCCGGGCTGTAACGCTGGTTCTGGAAGCGTTCCGAGCTGGTTCGTTTCTGAATCAAAAAATGTCATCCCCCCCAGCGAGAGCAACATGCCTTCTCCTTCATCCGTACCATTGAAATCGATGGAAGGAATGACATCAGGAGGGCTATCGCCTGTTGGAACCCCTGTGTTATCAAACCACATTTCAAGGTCCCCCGTTCCGGTCAACCAATTGGTGGCCATTGTCGCGATCCGTGGGGTCTCGACAATGAAGTAATGCACTTCGTCGGCATCGAGTTTACCAGTAAAACATTGTCCATTGCGCAGAGTCTCGGCCTGAACATTGGTGTTAGCTAGACTAAGGAGTAACTGCCAGTTTTGGAGGATGGGTGGAGGCTCAATCGCACCGTCACGAGTATCGTTGATTTCCAAACTCCAATTGCCCACCGCGGATTCTCCCTTGAAGACTTCAAGAGGTTCTTCAGGAAAATAGTATTTCACCACAGCGGCATCGCGGATTTCAATATCATCCAGTGACATGGCAGGGCGCCCCTTCACGAAAGTGAACTCCAAAAGAGTTTCAGGCCTGGCCGGCACAAAGCGAATCGGAGTGTTTCGTCTCCAGCGAAGGGAACCATCCACTACCTGGGCCTGACGACCATCCAAAAATGCTAAACCAACAGGCGAGCCCCGGCCAGCTGAGGAACGAGTGGAATAGAACAAATCAAATTTACGCCCAGGAGGAGTCGGAATAGTGATGGCCATTCTGGAACTGAAGACGTATGCAAATTTTCTTCCTTCAGGAGCGTTTCTGTCAACAATACGCACTCTTCCTGATATGACATCCCACATATTCCCAGCGTCATCGGCAGGGAAGGATTCAACTGCGGCTATAATGCCATTTGGCGCCTGTTCAAATCCACTGATAGGCGTAATGCTGGTGACAGCATTGGTGGTGAAGGGGCCTCGCGCAAATTTGATCAATGTATCCGCATCTTCCTCATCATCACTAAAACCAGCGAATACAGGTTCATCGGAGGTTCCAGATCCAAGACCAGTATTGATGTCTCCTCCGCGATTTTCCGCAAGTAACACCCGCGTGCCTTGAGGGCTTACCAGATGCATACTTAAATCGGATAATCGGGGGTGATCAATCCGTAAACCAATTTTAGCTTCCGCCACTCGACGCGAATCGGCCACAAAGATGTCCGAATCCGTTTGAGCAAAATCCAGGATAGGCAGCTCAACTTCATCGGGAAAAAATGGTTGTTCCGAATCAATGATCAGGTTGCGTTCAATATCAAATGTCAATCTGAAATCAACAGCCACAGGGTGCGGATTGTAAACTCCGATGAAATACCTTCCGGCATTCAGAGGCGGAATATCTCTCGGCGTCATGGTGACTGTGACAATGTTTTCCCCCTCAACCCCCAAAGCACGTTTGTCGAAGATTGTTTGCGTTGGCAGTTCTTCAAGTCGTAGATACAAATCCAGGGGAAGGTTGAATTCAGTCAGATTAACCGTAAAAGCACTGGCATCAGGCGGCACTTCCACGAAGAAATACCTGAAAGATTCTGCTTGTACGGTAGCGAACAGTCCATTTTCATCCAGCAATTGATTCGGAGTGGCGACAACCCTGAAACCGGATAGCCGCCCGGTTTGACTGAGGGCGTTGTCCACCATAGTCATGAGCCAGACTCCAACGCCATTTTCGCCAATGAAGTTGATTAAATTACCGGGTCCATCAGAGGGGATTGAGTTTGGAAACACTCCAAAGTCATCATACAAACCATCAAGAAATATCGAACTGCCTTGCGGGCTGAGCAATGTATGGTTATTCAAAACAGCCGACACGCCATTGTGGGAAATGCTTCCCAGGAGATCCCCGATGTCCTCGTGAAAAACAGTTTGCTCGACCACCACGCTTTGCACTGTGAGCCCATTCAAGGGATTACCAATGGCAATACCCAAACCAGCACCTGGACTGCCAGGAGTTCCGTCAGGAATAATACCCTGGTTCAACGGAATACCTCGGAAAACCCGGTTCCCATTTTGGTCGGTAAAGTCAAAAGGCTCTTCCTGCGAAAGACCCACCATGGCATACTGCGCGCCCTGATGATCCTCTGACTTGACGCCAACATAATAAACCACATCATCGCCAAGCGGTTGATTTTCAAGTAGCACCACCTCGGTTCCACCTTGATTCAAAGACTTGGCCGCAGCGGAAACCACCCCTTCATCCAAGTCGAGGAGGCCTGCATCACGCGATACATAGAGGTCAATATCTGCTTCTGAAACGCGCGGCTTACCCAATTCAGGGGGAAGGAAAGTCACAAAAGCCACATTAGGGCCATTGGTAAAACCTACGTCGTTTGTAGAAGGCAACGCATTGGTAAAGGTATAAAACTGCCATTGCTGCGCCAATCCGTTAGTTGTGCCTAAAAGTGGAGCATTCGCGCCCACCCTGTCTTCGAGGCGGGGTATACCATTTGTTACCGCAATCAAAGGAGGGAATACTGGCGGTAAAGGGGTTTCAAGTGACTCCAGTTCAAATGGCGCCTCCAACTCCGAATCATCACCACTGCTGATAACGAGAGCAAAATCCTGCACCACACCATCCGGATGATCGAAGACAGCATTGACATTAACGCGGCGACCTATCACGGAGACAACATAGTTAGTGGACAGCGGACCATTGATATAAACATTCTCAACGTTATTGACCACATCCGAAGCAGCAACACTGTCGGACGCGGACATGCGGGTGAACAAGGAAGCTTCAGCGAAATCATTTCCGTAAAACACCTCCCCCGACAAGGTATTCGAAACAACCAGATCAAGATCGTTCACAAGTTTGACACCTGCAGCAGGATTTCCCGGAGGATCCGTCCATACCAATGATACTCTCAAAGGGAATGCTCGTGCACCATTGGTAGAGATATTCAAATCCCATGAAACACTGTCTCCCGTTCCCAAAGATCGCTCGGTGTCTTGATCAAAGAATTGTACTGAGGAGGTATGGTTATCATCCGTCTCAAAGAAACTTTGAGGCATGCTGTTGTTCAGATTCGGTAAACCCCATCCCTGATAATTGACAAGTGGATCTATCTGATAATCATAGATGGTCCCAGATGACCTTGAACCATTAATCAATAATGCTTTCAAAAGTGCCGGACTGGGATTGTGCCCTTTCTCAGTCAGGTATTCCTGCATCAGGGCCAAAGTGCCTGAGACAACAGGAGCGGCCATGCTGGTACCAGATTCAAATCGATAATGAGGCTCGAGACCCTCATTTAATTCAGCGAGGCCTTCATAAAAACCTTCCTGGTCCTCCTCGGTCACTACGGCTGTTTCGAGATCGAATACCATGGCCTGTTCCGAGTTATTCCCAATGCTGAAAAAGTATATGTTACCCGGAACCAGATTTAAAGGCGCCTGAGAATCCAAAGCTAAGGTCACAGTATTCAGTCCGATAAAATCCTCGGTTGTCGGAAAACGTCCCAAGGCTCCATAAACAGGCAGATCAGGCAGGTCCAGAGGAGCATCTTCATTGGTCCTGATGCGAACACGAACTTCCACACTGTCAAGCGGCACAAAAACTGTGATTGGATAAAGTTCCCCCGGATTAACAGAAATACCTTCGCGAAGGTTCAAAATCGTATTTTGCAAACCTTCAGGGCTCTCCCAGTCCTTGGAGCGCGTGGATACTACATAAGTCCCTGGAGCCACCACATCGGGTTTGAATCGGCCACCCTCTCCTTCAACCCCAATACCGACGTTACCTCGAGAGGAAAATGAAGCCACCTCAGTAGCTGAATCCGTGTCAGCAAGGAATGCCTTTTCAAGCACTGGAATCTGGTTGGTTTCTACCACTCCCATGTCATTGGTCGTGATTTGGTCCACAAAGCCAGTTACCACTTCGTTTGTAATGAAACGCAGCGTTTCAATTGCGCCAACAGTGATCACGTTTTTAGCAGTTGCAGGTGCCAGGATACTTCCCGGTGAGCCTCCTCTTCCACTTTGATTTCCGTTGCCTGCGTTTCCTGAGGAAAACACGTAAACCATGGGCTGTTCTCCCTCCACATAAGGCAACGCATCTCTCACTGCTGCATCAAAACTTGCAGAGGCCAACCCATATTCCTGTGAGTTGGGATAATTCCAACTGTTATTTGAAATCATGGCATTGGTACGCCCTTCGGTGATATAATTGTGCTCAGCGGCAAGCGCTTGAAGTTCTTCATCCGACTCCAGAGGTCCGGAAAGTAAATCGATAGTCAATGACAGCAATTCAGCCTCTGGGGCCATGCCATGGAAATTGGCATTTGTAGCAGAATTGATGATGTTGGTAATGGTGGGCGAGTTTTCCCCTGAACTTGCAAGGATACCTGCAACATGGGTTCCATGCCCGACAGAATCAAGGTGCCCTGAGTAACGAATGGCTGATACCAAGCCGGCAGAGCTGGTAGGCACAAGGCCGGGATTGGTGTTATTTTGAGAATGACCTGATGACTCGACGCGGCCTATGAGGTCTGGATGCGTTGCATCAACACCACTGTCATTGATGTTAATCAGGACTCCAGAGCCAGAAAGACCATGATGGTTTTCATTGGTAAGATTGCTGCCGTCTGTATCCACCGTGACTCGCCCCCTTGACAAATCGTTTGCCAACTCTCGTTGATGCCAGGGTTCAACCCACTGCACCAGATCCAAGTTCGCCAATGGTATCAGGCTGTCCGGTGTGGCGTGAACGACATACTGATCTCCGAAAGGAGAGTCAGTGCGGTTGATTAATTGAAGTCCCAATTGATGCAGGGCAGATTCTGCAGCCAGAGATTCATCTGGAAAGACAGTCAAACTCAGCAGCGTTCCGCTCTCCAGCTCTGTTCGCTCAACAGCTAAAGGCAGGAGTGATTCGCTAATTTTGAAGTAAGGTGCGTAAGGAACCACAGCGCGAACTCCACTGATATTTTTCAGGTGAGTCATCACGTCAGGATCAGCACGAACCAACCATGCGTTGTTGGGGATATAAGAAATTTTGTTGGCAGCTAATTGCTCTAGCAAGTGGGCTGGCAAGACTTCATCAAAAGGCTTATCGGTCTGGATGAGATAACTGCGAGTCCGGATGGGAGCTTGAAGATGAGAAGGTATCTCCAGAGCACGTCGTGAACTCGTGTCGATCAAGGCGTTGTTCAACAGCATCACATGATTTAATCGAACTAATTGATCGACTCCAACGGCTGTGTTCCTGAGACGATGGGGGTGCAAGGGGTCCTCGGGCAAAGGCTCCTGATAGCGAGCCGACACCTCAGGACTAGCTTGATTCGCGTGCCGTGTAGTTTGGTTCAGTTGAGTGAGCAGTGGTTGCCCGGCGCCATTCAAGCGGGGAATTTTCACATTACCCTTGCCCGTCATGGCAGATGAAACAGCCTCTGCCTCCTTTTGCTTATCTTCCTGGACACGGTTCCCCAAGTTCCAGCAATAAACTCCCAGAACCATCAATAAAATCGCTATGATTACCCAAGTTTTCGCGCTCAATCGCATATCGTTATAAATCCAATTTTACCTGTCTCCCTATCAGCGGACTTCATGCCATTCTGATCTTTTCATCAATCAAACGGAAGCGATGTTTCACTTTCCACGGTAGCCTGCAGGTTGGTGATGGAACCATCATACCTGACCACTCGGCGAAATAGATATTCGCCCGTCACTTGATAGTTGGTGCAGATATTAAAAAGTCGTGGCGGTTCGGGGTCCGTTCTCAGCGACTGATCTGCTGGTCTCAAAGACTGCCCATAGGCATAAATCGTTACTCGAGGTTCATCCGCTTTTAACAATGACAAGATCTGTTGAGGAATCCGTTCATAAGCAAAGTCATCAATCCCGCTTTGATACTGCACTAAGTCTTCCCAATCCAAATACGGAGATTGAAGAGTTAAAGCCGGAGCTGAAAGCACTTCACCCAAATGTTGAAATCTTCCATTGCGGAAAAACCGTCTTACTCCATTAATTCCGTTCTGCCCGTTGACCATCGAACCCATTTGGGAGGGTTGATTCTGATTCTGAGGCAAAGCTTGGAGGCCTGCCGGCTGGATAGTTTGCGCACGGAATCGTGCCTGCTGAATTCCATCCAGATCACGATTCAAAACCTCAGCCGTACTTGAATTCGTCTGGACCACAACACCCGATAAAACGGCAGACCATGCAGCCAATCCTGGCTGATTGACTGACAATAAACCTCGAGCCGCGTTGTCATCGAGTGCAGTTGTAAAATGTTCAAGAATCTTCCAGTCATTCGTAGGGTGAGTGCCCATACTGCCTGACCAGTTCATCCAGTTACGCTGTGCAATGGCCATCACGTTGGCGCGAGACCCATCGATTTGACCCACCTCATCACTGAAACCAACGTTCAGGTCTCCATCCAGAGTTTGAAATGGATGACCTTCTGCGAGAGGAGAACTCGCCAGAGGAAGATCTGTCACATTGAGTATGCGCCCTGCCCCATCCGTTCCGATAGCTGACTTCAGGTAAACAGTCTGCCACGGAGTACCGCGGTGGACACGCCCGAGCCAGCCTATGTTGGGATATCGATTGGTTGGGAATTGCCAATCATCCGAGCTGCGAATAAGAGGGTCTTTGAAAGCGACATTATACTCGGAGACATCCGCACCTGCACCGGAGGGCCATGGTCGATAGCGTGTGTTGATCTTTTCAATATTATGGATGCGTCCATCCAAAGCTCGATCCGGAGGATCAACCAATTCACTCCTCACCGCGCGACCTTCCAGGTCAGTAAGATCCCCAACGGTGTAATGAACCAGAGGATCATTTGCCTGCCAGGTATTGTAAATGACTTTCTTCAGCGTGGGAGTGAACGGAACCTGGCGTATGAAACTCTTGCGTGGATCTTTCAACCTTTGAAAGGAGAGAGCAAGTTGTTGGGCAGACATGAATTTCGGAGGGAAACCGAGGAATGTACGGAAGAGGTCGATAGACTCTTCACGATCTCGCCCCGTCCCTCGGGCACGAAAACTGTTCCACAGCTGCTGGGAGACGGGAATTTCATCAAGCGAGGTGAATATTTGGTTGATGACACCCTCTGTTGGGGCATTGATTGTATTTGCATTTCCGAGTCGATTGGTCGACCAGAACATGCGCGAGTCCCCCGACCCTCCGTAATTGGAGACAGGGCTGGACTGCCCAGAACCATATGCCCCGAGAAGCTCACTGGTGACATCCATGCGTGTCACAAGGTTGTCGAGATTCACGTAGTCAAGGATTCGCTGAGTCTGCTCATCGAGGATGTAGAACTGGACTCGGTTCGTCATGGCTAGACCTATTTGAGGCGAGGGAAAAATATTTCGATCTGGAAACAAGTTATCAGGAACCAATGTGGTTGGAATCAACCTGCCTGTCGTGTGTTCGTAAATACTTTTTGGAACAGGAATCGCAGTGTCCTGGATGGGGATAACAAACTGATTCCCTTCCCATTCATTGGCCGGCAGTAAGTTGTTATCAGGAGCTGGCGCGAATGTGCTGTTGACCAGAACCCGGCCAAGTTGATTCGTCAAAAGCATGCTGCACTGCACTTGTGCATGCAGCCTGATGGGCCGAGGGAAATCATTTGTGTAGGAATTCCAGGCTTCCAAAGCGCACATGTTGGAAATACTCAGCACCATCATCTGGTTGGTCCGCCAAGCATTCATGGGGGCATTGGGAGCGGTTTTATTGATCTCAAGCTTACGCGTCAGTTCGAGCGTAGTAAGCACTCCATACTCATTGAAGTTGGGTAATCCTTTTTTCGCAGCAATGACCCAGGGTATCCCCAGGACGTTGTCATCAGGCTGAAGAACATCACGCTGCGCCTGGAATTTCAAATCGCGAAAAGGTCTTTGAAGCTGCACTGGAGCATCATTGGTGACTTCGATAAAGTCTGAAATAGAAACGATGCCTTCGTCACTTACATTGAATCTGGGACGAAAAACCAACGGGAGTCGTTCTACCGTCTCACCCGCTAAGCGGGCCGATGGTCGGTTGGTCGTTACCGGTTCTGTCATGTTGGCTGCTAATTGTAACAGCTGATGGACATTCGCAGTGTATTCATTCACCCCGGGAACAATTTCCGGCCAAAGCCGAATGTTGGTTAAGGAGAAGTTACGATTGACATAAGTGTCACCCACTCTATGAAAATTCGTTCCGGCTATTGATATCTGCTGACCCTGAGTATTCCTTACGTTAAAAGATGGAGGATTAGTCGTGATGTTCCCCATCAACAAACGCTGAGCTGAACGCATGAACAAGTCTCGAGGCTGCCAATCAACGAAATTGGTCTGATGATTATAGATCGCATTTTGAGGTTCAAACCGGTTGTCGTAATTGAGATGTATTTTTTTGGTTCGGACTTCATGGAGCCGAGGCACGTTGTCTTGAATGGCAAGACGATAAGAACGGGATTCAGTATCTGGGATGGACTCCGAACCTAACTGAGAGATCAGTCTGTAATAAGTGTAACGATCATAAGTCGAGGCACTAGGCAAAGCCGGAGCGGTTTTGACGCGGCCCGTGATACTTTCCTGAGAACCAAATTGGCCATTGGCATTGGGTATTCTACCGTCATTGAACAATTCCTGAACATCGTAAAAAGCTCTGTGGAAGTCACTACCCCACCAGGCATTTGCCGTGTTATCTGCAACATCAAGCGCAAGCCAATTTTGATTCTGCAGATAAGGCCCGTTAGCAAAGATATCCACGTAATCTCTCTGCATCTGCATCTGCGTTGGGTTCGCAATCAAGTTTAAGGGCGTCAAGGGGCGATTGGCGCGACGATAATTAAGGATGGAAAAGGCATCACGGAACGAATTCCCTGCGTTTCCAGCTCCATTCAAGGGTCCTGCGTATTGGTATTGGGTCCAAATACGAGGATTCAGATCGCGCAGAAATGAACCCAGATTAATTTCCCATGGACCAATCCCCTGATTGCGCACAAAGGAGTCCTGAGAATTGATTTCCTTGATCTGATTATGGATCGTGTTCAAGTCAAGTGTTCTACCTTCTGGGATCACTATGTAGGCAAATCTACCGATGAACCTGTTCGTTGATGAATGTGGCAACCCTGGATCTTCAAGGACTCCAACCCATTGAGGGTCTCCCACATTACGAGTCCAGACGGGCAATCCTGATTCAGAGTCTGTTAACTGCCGATTGTCTTCGCTGAAAGAGGGAAGCAATCCTGTCGGCTCGAATCGACCATTGCGGTTAAAATCCAAGTAAAAGCGAAAATCGATCTGACGCTCATACTGTCTTGATCGGGGGTTGTATTCAATATCCTCAACATACACAGGCGGGCGGGGGTCATAAAACTGATTCCCAATATTGACCGCTTGATTGTACGGATCCCCGATCGGATCCCCATTGGGGAGGAAATAATTTACGTTGTGAGGATCAAAATTAAAATTAGAGGCATTGTAACCGTCAGGGTTAAAGAAGTTGGTAGAGACAGTGTAGTCAAAGTCAAAACGATTTGAAGAACTGAGGATGCGCCCCACTACTTCCGATTGAGCCCTGGCCATACCGGCCTCTGCGGCAAGCTTGGCCGTAATATGGTCGGTTGTCACCACAACCGTTGCGCGCTCACGCCGACTCACTCCGAGAAAAACAATCGCCATCAAAGTCACCACTGATAGCATGATCAGGGTGATGACCAAAACGACACCTTGCTCTTTGGTTTTTACCTTCATTGTGTTTCCAAACTGATACGGTTCGCGGTGGATAGCGGAATCATACGACGAAAGAGATGCACCGCCCCGGGTTTATCTTCGAGAAATTGACGCGCTGCCTGAATGTTGGGCATGGCTTTCATGCGAGCGAGCACCTCTGGATCCAGCACTCCTATTTCAAGCTCCATGAAAGCCGGTAAGGCATTTCCGTAAAAACGATATCGGGTCTGTCCACTCAAAGCTTCAGCGTTGATTGATTCTTGCTCCAATATTGTATCAGCGTATTTAAGATTGACGACTTGATTCGGGGTATTCAGGAATTCATTGTAGTAAAGCATCGGTCTCCCATCGGAATCAATGGGTTGCATGTTAAAATGGACCACGCCTTCGATCAGAGGTGAGACGCTGAGATTGAAAACACGATTGGTAGCCTCACGAGGTGCCACAGTTTGAACAAACTCATAATGTTCCCAGAAATTGCGCAGGAGGTTTTCATTCATCTTACGGTTGGGCTGATAACGGTCTTGAATGCGACTGGCTGCAAGATCAACGTTCACCGAGGAAAAACGAAATAGAGTCCCAAATCCCAAGCTCTGCGTTCCAGGGTCAGCCACAAAATTGGTACCGGGAGAGAAAAAATAACCTTTGGCAACCCAGTTCAGATTAGACCGCGTCAGGAAGAAGACATTCTGAAGTGTGTTGGTTCTGAGGGATCCATCAACCAATTGCTGAAACACTGGGCGATAATTATAAGCGCGATCGATTGTTCCCTGCATGTGAGGTCTTTGAGCGCTGTTGGACTCGAGACCGATGACCGGTAGCCCCGGGGCCTCAGCTTTTTGTATGTCCTCTACCAGCACTTCGATAGCTGCCCTTCCACCACCCAGAATATCTACCTGCTTGGACGTTGCCAGCAGAGCTTTCTGAGTCTGATTGAACATGGAAAACAAACCAAAAACAATGACCGACATGATCGACACCGCCAATAACACCTCAACCAGAGAAAATCCAGCGAGACCAGCTTTACCCGGTGGCAGGGAACCGCGTCTCAACTGAGTCGAGACTCCGGTCAGATTACTTGGTATCACTTTGTTAAGAGCTGAAAGCATCATAAGGCAGGAGGTGTGTAATCCTTGGAATTAAAGTAATAGAGCGGCACATCATTACGGCTATCATTCCCACGAAGAAAAGGAACTCCATTCGTCGAAAGCAATCGCCCGCTTACCAATGTTCGAAATATTTTTTCATACCTACCTACACGATATTGAATATCAGGTCGTCCGCTGTTCCCGATCTGCACCTTGGTAACTGGCCATCGGAATTTCAATTGAACATCATAGAGATTGGTCGCCACGTTGGTTGCGAGTGAAAACCGGTTTGTAGTAATGGGAACGGAGTTTTGATTGAAAGAGTTAGTGGGAGATGGAAGATAAGGCACAATCTTGGTCGATAACAAATAAGAGAATGAGTTTTCCTGAAAATCGCTTACCTGAAATCGCTCACCAGCAGAGCCACTGATGGCGCGCACCATGGCAGAAACTTCATTGGTCGAGTAGATCACAGCTCCGTTTCGACGCACATCCACCACTTCAAGATGCGGGGTGGAGAGCATTCCCAATATGAAATGAGCATTCACCAAAGGTACGGCTTGATTAAAATCATTGACTCTTTCAGCAACCCCCACGGACCGGAGATTACCCATGTGATTACTGATCGTAATGGAGTCCACAAAATTAGTGAGCGTATCAAAACCTAGAGCACCACTACGGATAGCTTCCATGAACAGGGTACCATCCTGGTTAATGATCGTCTCCTCACGGTTCAAGCGCTGCGCCTCAAAACCAGTAGGCATGATCCCGATAATGGCCACCATCGCAAACGCAACAATCGCGATAGACAACGCAATCTCCACCATAGTGAAACCACTGGTGGAAGACTGGCCCTTCATCATCGGGCCTCCTTGATTATCTTGAATCTGTGGTTTTTTGGATGTGATTTGCATTAGTCCAGCTCCGGTAAGACGGCCTTGGCGCGTCCTGTCAACCAATTGACATATACGTGGTGATTCCCGTCTTCTTGATTCCCAATTCCTGATTTATCTACAATATCAACCGGTCCAATTTGTGGATTCCCGTTGGCATCTCTGGGAACAAAAACACTCCCCTCTCTGAAAGTAACCACTTCATCGCGTCCCGAGATCAATTGCCCTTGAGCATCGAACCCCAGAACGGGCAATGGCAGTCTCTGACCTGTTGTGAAAAACTCAATATTGCTGTATGGAAACGAGCGTTGAACGGGGTTAGCCATCGCTTGAAACTGTGGGTTGAACTTGTTGGTCTGGAAATAAATCCCATCTGGAAGGAATCTCCAGTCTGTTAAAAACCTGGTATTGGACTGGCCGGGCTGATCTCCCGCAGTTCTTGTTGCGTAAAGTGCATAAGCAGCATACTGCTCGGGGATTAATTCAATCAACCTTTCAAGTTCAGATTCAGGCAGGTTTTGCAAAAGACCAGAGTCAGCAACTAGAGATGCAGTCAGGAACGTCAGGTAAACAGGACTACGATTATTGATGGCCAGCGTACGCGCCAGATTAAGATCATCGATCAATTGGCGATTGGCCGCCTTGAGGGCGTTCGATTTGTTGAGCCCCTTCAGAGACGGGAGGGTCACAGCCGAAAGCAACCCAATAATTGCTACCACGACGAGAAGCTCGATCAGAGAGAAACCCCAATCAGCTCCACGAAACCCTTCCGGGGCTTGCTTGCAAGACGCCAAGGGAAGCGTCCCAGAAGCAGGAAAGTTGGCAGCGTTCACTTTCATGATTTATTCCCAGCTGAGAATGTTATCCTTGTTGAAGCCCGATACGGCCGTGTTGGCTGAACTGGCTTGCAAGTCTGGCCCAACAGACCAGATCATGACATCACCAGCATACTCAAATGGGTTATTGGTATTGTTGGCGACAGGCGCCAAACCACCGAAACCAGCAAGGCTGTTCTGCTTTCTGGATACCGCAGGATTGCTGTAGAATCCATCACGGCACTTACCATCATAATTTAAATCAAGAGTGATGATGTAGGGAGTTCCCCAGGGATCTCTGTAAACACCTTGCGCATCAATTCCACCCGCATTGGGATTTTCTGTTCTTTTCACTCCGTCAAGAAACGGAATTTTCTGCGGGTTTTGAGAGTGCCCCTGGTTTTGAGTGGGTATTCCATTTGGATAGGCTTCCCAGTCCATGAGGATAGCAAGAATATCTGCGTTGCTAGCCTGTAAAGGGATGTTTCGATTGCCAATCCCCCCCCCACTCATGTCGATGTTGGAACCATTTTTATTGCCTAGAACCGTGCCTGCTGAAGAGGCATAAAGGTTGGCGGTTCCATAGGTGAAATCCGGATTTGTATTGTTGTTGAGACTTGCCCTTACCTGTTTTGATGAGGGCAGACGACTGTATGTGGCATTGTATTGCTGGATAGCACCCTCCATTGCTTTGATGTCGTTACGCGCAACAGCTATTTTTGCCTTTTCCTTGGCTTTGGATAGAGCAGGAAGAAGCATACTGGCGAGAATACCGATGATTGCGATAACCACTAAAAGTTCGATCAAAGTGAATCCTGATCGATTGCGTGAAATCCAATTTGTTTGAGTCTTCATGATTTTTGACTGTTTTTGATACTAAAAATATAATCACCCTTTTGCGGTTATGGTTGGGTCAATGCTTCAAAGACCTTGGGCTGAGTGCTCCAGTTATTGACTCGGTAAATTTTGTTTCCAATCACCAAGTCAGCCCATAGGTCGAAGCTTTGCTGGTTGAAACGATTCAAACCTGATGATCGATACTGCCATGTGTTCATTCCACGGAACCTTTGATTTCTGCCCTGATATGGACGAAGGGACTCCATGCTTCGATTTCTACCGAGAACATCCTGATAATTACCTTCAATCTGTTTGAGAGGCCAGGGTATGGGAGCTTTTAACACTCGTATGTTGGGGTTCTCAGAGATTTCTCCCACCTCCGATGCCTTCAGGTCCAGGTATCCTTTGACCTCAGCCTGATTACGAGCAACGTTTTGAAAGCCATCTCTACCGAAAAACCGATTGATCTGTGGGCGACCGATCTCATCTGAGCCACTCAAGGATGTGTAAGTACGCCTTTCGGTGTAAACCGTTCCGGTTAATTCATAGAAGAGTTGATTGGTGACAGTGTTGACAACACCGTTTCGCAGTAAAGCGTCGGGGGGGAAAGAGCCAATGTCAGCATGATAACTTTCAATGGCCGTAGAAACGTTGTTCAGAAGAGCCGACGTTTGACTTAGACGCGCTTTGGTTGTTGCAACCCCCGAAACCCCAACAATAAGGGAAGCCAAAATGCCAATGACAGCAATCACGACCAACAGCTCAATGAGCGTAAAACCCTTCAGGCTTGGAACCCGGGTTATTTGGCTTTGGGCATTCTTGTGTTTCATGCTGCTTTCATATCCGTTAAGTCATTGTTGAGGAACGCATGGACTTATCCATTTCCGATTCAACGCGCTCCCCCAGCCATTGTTTGATCATGCTTTGATAGTTCAAATACCTTGATCTAGCAAGACGCTTAATTCTTGATAGCATTTTCGGGTCCATACGCAGCGTGATCGTGACAGATTCTGAAGATTCGCTGCCCGCCGCTACCGAGTTCTGCATTAAACGCATTTCAATCGTATTTTCTCCCCAGAAAGCAGCTTCAGCCTGCTCGCTGTCAAATAAAGGGACATCTTCCCAATCGGCAACTGCATTCATATCAAGCAATATTTTGTTAATCCCTGCTCTCTAAGTGATCATTTGACTAAGCTTTCTTTGGTAGAAATAAGCTTCATCATCCGTAAATGGACGGGATAAAATCACTCTAACTTGCTTTCCGTTCGTTCGAAAAACACTAAAAATCCCAACTCCTGTCGCTGAACGGCCCAAATTGAAAAATCTGGCCTGAGCGGAAAACCTCGATGCGTCGGGTAACAACCTGATAGCAAACGGGTCTTCGAAAGATTCTTCTACGTCTCGCAACGCCAACGAACTTTCATCCGATACCGCCGAGGAGTTGTCCCAATCAAAGTCCATTCAAAATGACTCGTATATCGATCGCAAATACATCGTCAATACAATGTATTTACAATTACTGATTTTGAGTGTCAACCGAAAACCCCTGTTTTGCGATAAAAGGCCGCCTCTCTGGTGGTTGCCAGAAAGGCGGCAGTGTAAATCATTTGTTTGATTCAGTCAGCCAGACAACTTAACCACCCAACTTGTCAATCAGAGCAATCAGCGGTAAGAAAAGGGCAATCACAATACTACCAACGATGACGGCAAGAAAAACGATCATGATCGGCTCGAGAAGTGAGGTGAGCGCAGCCACTGCGTTGTCCACTTCCTCATCGTAATTGTCAGCGATACGCATGAGCATTTCAGGCAAAGCACCTGTTTGCTCTCCCACATCAATCATACTGATCACCATGGGAGGGAATACTTTCGAAGTCTCCAGAGGAAGGGTGATGGTATCTCCCTCTTTGACGCTTTCGTGCACCATGGTTACTGCTCGGGCGACCACCATGTTTCCGGAAGTTTCACGCACGATGGTCAGTGCCTGCAGAATGGGCACACCACTGCTCACAAGGGTACCAAGTGTTCGGCTAAACCTCGAGATGGAAACTTTGCTGACCAAGGGGCCCACTACAGGCGCCTTGAGCTTCCCAAAGTCCAGCCAATAACTACCCAACTTAGTCTTGGCTAGAATTTTCAGGAAGATAATAATAGCAATCGGAGTCCAAACAGCGGGGCCTGGAACCGGCCAGCCACCTGCCCATTCAGGGAAAATAATGGTTTGGTCCTTGATGGTATCACTGATGCCCATCACGAACTGGGTAAACCCTGGAAGAGGTTCACCTTCAAGCATATCTGCAAAGATTTGCTTGAACTTTGGCACCACCACAACCATGAGCAGCAAGAGAATGAGCCCTGCAACAACCATCACAGCAGCCGGATAGAACATGGCCGCAATAACCTTGCCTTTGATTTTTTCGGCTTTCTCCATGAATTCCGAAAGACGGTTGAGCACAACTTCAAGCACACCACCCATCTCACCGGCTTTTACCATGTTGATAAAGAGCTTGTTGAAAGTCTTCGGATGTTGCGCCAAACCTTCGGAAAATGTGCTCCCCCCTTCAATGGCAACTGCAAGCTCCTCAATGATCCCCTTCAAGGCAGGGTTTCTTTCCTGCTTTCCCAGAACGCGTAGACCTCTCAGCAATGGAAGTCCTGCGTCAACCAATGTTGCAAGCTGCCGAGTAAAAGTAGTCAGCACCTTGGGCTTGACCTTGCCCTGGAGAAACTTGGGCATGGGGATATTAATATCACCTTTCTTGCCCTTTTTCTTGGCTTTGGCACGTTTTGATCCACCCTTTTTGCCCTTGGCGCCCTTTTTTGGTTCAGCTGCTGCCTCTGTGACCTTGGTCGGAAAGAAGCCCATATCCTTGAGGCGATTGATAGCCTCATTTTGAGAGGCTACATCTAGGGTGCCTTTTTCCTCCTTGCCACGTTGATTCATGGCGACGTAATTAAATTTGGGCATAACAGAGACCAGTTTTAAGTGTATTTCAAGATTTCTTCAACGGAGGAATCTCCAGTGAAAATACTGCGAAGGCCGTCCTCACGAAGGGTAATCATTCCATCCTCTACCGCCTTCTGGCGCACCACGACAGTGGGAGCACGGTCGTTGATGAGGGAGCGAATCGATTCAGAGACCTCCAATAATTCGTAAATCCCTCTCCGGCCTTTATAGCCGGTATCATTACAATCTCCACAGCCACTCCCATAGTAAAACTGCTTATCACCAATATCTTCTTGAGACAACTTCAATTGTTTCAATTGCTGGTCGGTAGGCTCAAAAGGGGTCTTGCATGAAGTGCAGACTTTTCTGACCAGTCGTTGCGCCAAAACCCCCATCAGTGTGGATGAAATAAGGAATGGCTCAACTCCCATGTCAACAAGACGCGTCACCGCCCCGGGAGCATCATTGGTGTGTAGTGTACTGAGAACCAAGTGACCCGTAAGCGATGCTTGAATAGCAATTTGTGAGGTTTCCAAATCACGCATTTCCCCAACCATAATCACATCCGGATCCTGACGCAAAAAGGCTCGCAACGCTTTTGCAAATGTCATTCCCACGGACTCTTTCACCGGAACCTGCATGATGCCTTCGATGTCAAATTCGACAGGGTCCTCAACGGTCAAAAGTTTATGATCTGTTTTGTTGATACGCCTCAGACAGGAATAGAGAGTGGTCGTTTTACCACAACCCGTCGGACCCGTGACCACAAAAATACCATTGGGTTGTTTGATTACCTGCTGGACATAGTCAGAGACGCTATCCGGGAAGCCTAGATGTTCGAGTTCAAGCGATACGGCAGAACGATCAAGCACACGCAGCACAACGGATTCACCAAAGGCTGTTGGAAGCGTCGATAGACGCAGGTCAACCTGTCTTCCACCTATGCTACAGGAGATGCGTCCGTCCTGAGGCATTCGCCTTTCGGAAATATCCAGGTTGGCCATGATTTTCAGACGAGAGGCCACTGGCATTGCCAAATGTAGTGGCGGAGGAGTCATTTCATAAAGAGCACCGTCAACACGATAACGTATTTTAAATTCCTCTTCGAATGGCTCGAAGTGAATATCGCTTGCTCTATCTTGCACCGCTTGCAATAGAACCAAATTGACGAACTTGACAACAGGCATGTCATCCTCATCGGAAGTGAGCTCCAATGCGCCGTCCTCCACAACTTCACCAACCTGAGCTGCATCCACGTCGGCTTCAGCATCCATCTGGCTCAGGATATCGGCAATCCCACTTTCAATTTGAACAGTACTTGCCCCTCCTCCCTCGGCAGCATAGGCCTCGCTCAGGCACTGAGTGACTTGAGCAGGATCTGCCAGAACAGTCTGAATAGGAAGGGGAACCACATAACCCAGTTCATCGACCTTGGAAGGATCCAATGGATCAACAAAAGCCACCTTCAACATTTCATCTTCCACCCCAACCGGAACACACTGATAAGCCTGAGCTGTTTCAGAGTTGAGCATTTCCTTGAGCTCGTCGGTTACCATGCCGGGATTGACTTGCATGACCTCAGCCCCAAGATAGCCAGATACGACCTGGAGCATGGAGTCTACGTCCATGTAGCCGTAATCTTTGATGATGTCCATCACCGGATTGCCACTGCGGTTCAACTCTTCGTTGATTTCCTCCAGCTGCAGATCATCCAGCATCTCCTGGTCCCTGAGCAAGCTTAGCAATGGATTGGATATCACTTCAGACATAATAAATTAGATATTCTTCAAAACTTTATTCTTGGGCCTCAGCAGCAGCTCGTTCTTCGTGAATCTCCTGCAGTTTTGCCAAGACGGTTGTTGGATCCTGTGCTTTGGTAATCACCTGCTCTTCATCAATGATCCCTTGCTGGTATTTGTCTATCAAGTAACCATCCAGAGTCACCATTCCATATTTGGCGCCGGTCTGGATATCTGAGTTGATTCGAAATGTTTTGTTATCACGAATCAGCGCACCAATGGAAGGCGTATTGTTCATAATCTCAAACACAGCTACTCGCCCGGGCTTATCGCAACGCGGCAACAAGAGCTGCGAAATGACCGCCTGCAAGACAGTAGAAAGCTGAATACGAATCATCTCCTGCTGATTGGTGGGGAAGGCATTCACCAAACGATCAATGGTCTTGGCTGCGCCTGTTGTATGCAGTGTTCCAAAAACCAAGTGACCCGTTTCCGCCGCTGTGATTGCAGCTTCAATCGTTTCCAGATCTCGCATTTCACCCACAAGAATCACATCGGGATCCTGACGCAGAGCACGCCTCAGAGCCTCTGCAAAACTTGGAACATCCACATGCACTTCACGCTGAGTGATCACAGCACTTTTATGTGTGTGGTAATACTCGATAGGATCCTCAACCGTGATCATGTGAACATCATCGCGTTCGATGTTCATGATGTTCAGCAAGGATGCTAGGGTTGTACTTTTACCTGAACCAGTTGGCCCTGTGACAAGTACCAATCCTCGAGGCTTGTAGAGAAGTTCTTTTACACTGGGCGGGATCCCAATTTGCTCCATGGTGAGCAGGGTACTGGGAATCTGCCGAAGAACCATTGCGAAATCACCACGCTCTTTGAAGACACTGACACGAAAACGAGCAGCTTCACCAAAGGCGAAGGCAAAATCCGCACCACCGTTTTCACGCACCTGCTGAATATGATCCTCAGAAGAAATACTCCTCATGAGTTCCTCGCAGTCATCCGCACTCAATGGCGGCCCCTCTACTCTATGCAATGTCCCGTGGACACGAATAGCAGGAGGGATCCCATTGCGGATGTGCAAATCTGATGATCCCTCTGAAACCACCAACTGCAAAAGATCTGACATTGAGTAAGACATACGTCGTATAACTAAATTTTAAATGATAAAGGCAAGGCACTCAAAACGAACTATGCCATTTTTCCAAGTTTCTTTTTCTGTAATTTGGCAGCAATACTTGGGCCAGTTCAGTGTTTATTCCATGGATGTGGCACGCATCACTTCATCCACGGTTGTCAACCCTGCAACGACTTTACGACAACCATCTTCGCGAAGTGTCTTCATGCCCATTTCACGGGCACGTTGACGCAGCACTGATGAGGGCACTTTTTCATAAATGAGTTTCCTTGCTTCATCATTCACCACAAATATTTCAAAAAGGCCAAATCGCCCACGATGCCCCGTGCTGTTACAATTACTGCATCCTTTACCTTTTTGATAATTTGCATCCTCTACATTGCCGGGATCAATCCCAATCGATCGAAGTTCGTTTTCTGTAGGCTGTATAGGAGCTACACACTTCGGGCAGAGTTTTCTGACAAGACGTTGCGCCATCATTGCGCGAGTCGAGGAAGCGACCAAAAACGGTTTGATTCCAATATCAATCAAACGAGTCACCGCACTTGGAGCGTCGTTCGTATGCAGTGTTGAGAAAACAAGATGCCCGGTCAGAGAGGCATTGATTGCAATCGTCGCTGTCTCTAGATCTCGAATCTCCCCAAGCATGACAACGTTTGGAGATTGACGAAGCATCGACCTCAGAGCGCGCGCAAAACTTAAACCAACTGTCTCGTTTACCTGCACCTGATTGATACCCGCCAAGACATACTCGACAGGATCCTCCACGGTGATGATCTTACGATCAGGTCGATTGATGAAGTGGAGACAGGAGTATAGAGTGGTGGTCTTGCCTGACCCAGTTGGACCGGTGACAAGCAGGATTCCGTCAGGCAAACCGATCATCTCCTCAAAAATCTGCTGATCATCAGTGAAAAAGCCCAATGTCGGTAACCCAAGTTTCAATCCGTCTTTATCCAGAATACGCATGACGATGCTCTCACCATGCGTGGTGGGAACCGAGGAAACACGCAAATCGATCACCTTATCCCCTACGTCGCACTGGATACGTCCGTCTTGAGGAATGCGCTTCTCGGAGATGGACATGTTCGACTCGATTTTCAAGCGGGCAATCACCGAGGGCTGCAAGCTTTTGGGCGGACTTTTGACGATGTGACAAACACCATCAATGCGATACCTTACGCGAAAAGTGTGCTGCATTGGCTCCAGATGAATATCCGAGGCACGCGACCGGTAAGCATCAATAATGATCTGGTTAGTCAGTTTGATAATGGGGGCATCTGCAGTGACGACCGTGCCCTTATCTGCTTCCAGTTCACCGAGTGACGCAATCTCTACCTCGCCTTCAGTGATGTCCTGAATCATCTTGCTGACAGAATCATCCTTGCTCTTACTGCCACCATAATACCGATTGATGGCATTCTGGATTTCATTTTCGCCAGCAACGCGAACTTCAATTTGCTTACCTAATGCGACTTGAAGGCCATCAATTGCCTCAAGGTCCGTAGGGTCGGCAAGAGCCATGGTCACCGTGTCATCCGAGACGTAAATGGGAACAGCATTGAAGCGCTTGACCACATTCCTTGGCACAGCTGAGATGACATCATCAGCAAGCTGTATGGCGTCCAGCTCAATGACTTCAGCACCAGCTTGAGCAGCCTTTGCCATCGTTACGCTTTCGTCCATCAGCTCCCCTTTGGCGACAAGGGTATCCAATACCCCTAAATCGCCAGAAACTTCGCCACGCGCTTCCTCAACCTGCTCAGAGGTTAGCAAACCCATGTCGATCAACGTATCTACCAAATAATCGTCTTTTACAGCCACAGCAATCCTAGTCAGTTAACTCACTTATCCTTAAATTGGAAGTCAAGAGAGTGCAATAATCAAAGACCCCTTGTCAACGAGGACATGCCGCAATCCCCATATATATCTGCAAGATCTGGAAAATATGACGAACAAATTAGAAAACTACTGTTAAATACTTGATTATGGGACAAAAAATTAAGCTGCTGCATATTTTCCAGCAACCTCTGCCAGTCTCATGGATCCATTACCGATGGAGCTTGAACAAGCCACTTCCACGGCCTGAATCGGAGTGTGGATCGCAGTTTTATGCTAACCTTTAAGAAAGAAGTATTCCTTGGATGAACGGATACGCACACTTGTGCTTTTCTCTGCCCCCCAAATGTCGACTTAACAATTGATGGACATCTACTTTTGCCCTTTAACCAAGATTTCCAAGGGCGACAATTTGAGGGGAGCATTCCAAATCTTTTGATAAAAGACCCCATGCCTAGAGGAAAATTTTGACCTGCAAAGGGACATGCAGCCATCAGATGGTCATGACGTTTGGGATCATTGGGAGTGATTGCGAAACCGTGTATGAATTTTATTGATGGAGTGGCCCAGCGAAGCCGCTATCTCGCAGACCTATTGCCTGAAGAAAAATGTGTCGGCTTTGAAAAAAAGAAAAAACAGGCGCCTTGATTACCACAGGCGCCCGTTCAGGAGGTTTTATTTCAGTTCGAGTCAGATAGGTATCCTGTTCTTTGAATGGATCATTCCAGTCCATTTGTCATTTTATAATTTAATTACTGTCCGAGATGACTTATGGTTTAAATGATTATCAGCAAGTCGGTGACTCCATAGGGAAGTTCATCCAAATGTATTTTAAATACAATTAATCTATGAGCGAGGTATTAAAAATAGGATTTCTCGGAGCAGGTAAAATGGCAACAGCCCTTGCATCGGGCTTTGTTGCGATGGGGAAAGTAGTGCCTCAAAACCTGATTGGAAGCGACCCATATCCTGAAGCACTGCAGGTTTTCAAGGAAAATACAGGCGGTCAAATAACAGATAAGAATACCGATGTTGCACGCGATGCAGACCTCATTTTTCTGGCCGTAAAACCAGATAAAGTGGCTGATGCTCTTGACTCTATCCAAAGATATTGGCGGGAATCTCATTGCCTGATCTCGATTGTTGCGGGCGCCAAGCTGGACCAATTAGCCGAACACTTACCAGCTGGAGCCCGCATTTTAAGAGTTATGCCCAACACACCTGCCTTGGTAGGCTCTTCAGCTTCAGCATTTGCATTGGGAGAGTTTGCCACTCGAGTGGACGCAGAGATTACCACATCTCTTTTGAATTCTGTGGGTATAACAGAAGAGGTAACGGAGCATTTATTGGATGCCGTAACCGGATTAAGCGGCAGTGGGCCAGCATTTGTTTACCAATTCATCGAAGCTCTGAGTGACGGAGGTGTCGCATCTGGGCTCCCCCGGGAGCTGGCAACCAAGTTAGCTGCGCAAACGGTTGCTGGAGCGGCAAAAATGGTTTTGGAAACAGGCATACATCCAGGACAACTCAAAGATGCCGTAACAAGCCCGGGCGGAACTACCATCGAAGGCGTTCACGAGCTCGAAAAAGGCGGATTGCGCGCCACCACTATGAATGCTGTGCGCGCAGCTGCAGCTAAATCAAGAAAACTGGGGCGCCCAAGATCCAAAGGCCGGCTCGGAAAAATATCCTGATCAGATGCAACTTCCCGGCCCCAGCCCTAAACAAGCGACTATCCTTTGGACGGCCATCACTGGATTAGCTATTGCGATCATCATCGGCCTCATCAGCGCCGTTTTTGCAGGTATTGGCTGGATGGCAAATCAACTTTCATCAGTGCTGTTGCCACTGGCAGTCGCTGGTATCATCGCATATCTTCTGGATCCTGTGGTTGATTGGCTGGAGCATCGCAAAATCAAGCGACCATGGGCAATCGTAAGTGTTTTTGCCCTAGCGATATTATTACAAATCGGGTTTGCAGCCACTTTTGTTCCCTTCCTGGTCAAGGACACCAAAGAGTTGGTTGATTCCGTGCCTAAATATCGTGACTCCATCAAAAAACGATACGAGCTGTACAGCAAAAATCACTCTTTGGAAAAATACCTTCCTGATTCGCTGAAGAACTACCTTCCCTGGATAACCCGCACCAATACAACCCGTGCTGAGCTCAATGATGACATGACTGATAAAGTCGATGAGATGGAATCAAAGACAAGCCAAGCTACCTTAACCGCTTCCGGGGAGACGCCTGCCAAAGCAAAATCTATTGATTTAAATGCGGATCAAATTGGAAAATTTGCTGATGCAATCTGGAAGGGTGTCAGCGGTGTGGGGAGATGGGCTCGTTCACGCATAGAAAATATCACCTCCATGTTCGGCATGCTTGCAGGGTTCGCACTCGTTCCTGTTTATGTTTTTTATTTTTTATCTGAAAAATCGGGCATCAAAGACAATTGGACGAGCTATCTTCCAGTGCATGACTCTTGGATTAAGGAAGAGCTGGTGTTCGTTCTCAGATCGATCAATGACGCATTGGTAGTATTTTTCCGTAGCCAAGTGCTGGTCGCGATGTGCGTGGGAGGATTGTTGATGATTGGTTTCTCCATCATCGGCTTGAGATATGCCGTGCTCTTGGGATTCATAGCGGGCGTGCTGGGAATCGTGCCCTATCTGGGCGTCATGCTCAGCATCCTGCCAGCAATGGCTATTTCAATTGCTCAGGCAGACGGATGGATTCATCCGTTACTAACACTTGGAATCTTTGTCACAGTCCAGTTGATGGAAGGATTGGTGATCTCTCCAAAAATCATTGGGGACAGGGTGGGCATGCACCCTCTGACCGTCATCATCGCCATTATGATAGGGACTACCTTGCTGGGAGGAATCATCGGCGGCGTTCTTGCGATCCCACTCACTGCAGCACTGAGAACAGTTATGTTCCGCTACGTATGGAAACAGCCTGTAGGAAAGTTAGAACAATTGAGCGCTGAAACCGTTTGATTGATTGAGTAGTTTAAAGCATTTTCCGCACATCAACCGCATCCATGCCAGCCGCAATGATCGCTTGCATACCGAGATCCGTATCTTCATAGGCCCTGCATTTGACGGGTGGGATTCTTATCCTGCGCGCAGCTTCAAGAAAAATATCCGGAGCAGGCTTCTGATTAGAA
>Ga0233432_10000767_pt1 | contig 30920 bp, 19 predicted proteins | sample SI_122_August201_6_FD_179870 | JGI IMG/M metagenome (GOLD analysis project Ga0233432, IMG submission 179870) | Seawater microbial communities from Saanich Inlet, British Columbia, Canada - SI_122_August2016_10_MG | ecosystem: Environmental > Aquatic > Marine > Inlet | place: Canada: British... | reverse complement strand
GCCACGTAGGCACACGTGCGGTGTATTTTGTCGATTTCAGCCGGCTCACACGAGCACAGTGTCAGCGACGCCAGCCGTGCAGAAGCCAGACAAACGCCACACAGTCGCCACACGCGTTCTCGCCACACAGACACATGTGCGGCTTTTATTCCGCGGACTGTGGCCTGGTGTTTGCTGCCAAGAGCAAGTTTGAGGACACCAGCGCGCAGCAGACGGTGCTCTTCAATGCAACAACGCGGGTCCCGCTCGGCGAGCTTGCAGCGGGCACCGAGTGCGGGGCGGTGCGCGTGCGCGTGCATGGAAACCGACTTTCCGTACTCACACAATCAGAATGCAGCAAAGCAAGCGTCACGCCGGCACACGCGGCCGCAGACGTGTCGCTGAACAGGGATGTGCTCGTGAACGAGGTGCTGCAGCTGTTTTTTCGCGGGCACTCCATGTACGCGGAGGGCTGCCAGTGCGTGCCGCGCGTGTGCAAGGCACGCGTGCAGCACCTTGGCGTGCATGAGTGCTTGCGCTCGGACCAGTGCGTGCTTGGGCACCAAAGCCTTTTTACAAGCAGCGAACTTGCCGCTGAACTCGGTTGCTCGTCGTTGCACGCAGAGTGCGAGGGCCGCAGCGTGTGCCAAGCGCTGCTGGACAGCGGGGATTTCGACTTTGACGGCACGCACTGGACGACGCGCCGCGTCGTGTGCTGCCAGGACTCGCTGGTGTGGTACCTGCTCGTGAACCCACTCGGCGTCGACGCCGACGACTGGTTCATACAGTACCCGCAGCTTGCGCGCGATGTCAAGGCGCTCCAGGCCGCGCGCGCCGTGTACGTGCTCCACAACGCGTCGGGGGCCCGCCGCCTCTTTGTCAACAGCCTGGCCTTTGAGGGCGTCGACCGCTTGCATAAGTACCGCGTGTGCTGACGCGTGTCAAAACTTGGACGTACATAAACGTTGGCATGTTACCGACTCTCAATGTGCAGAGACGGGCATTTCTTGTCTGGTGCAAGTATCCACAAACAACCACACACGCGTCCAAAAGTTTGCGTTTTGCTGTTGTCAAATGTGGTATATAAGCATGCGGGCAGTGTAATTACCGATGCATACTATCTGCATGCGATGGCGTCGCTGCGGGTGAGTCCAATTACCATCGACTGTCCTGAACGACCACAATCAAATGTGCTGGCCAGACCCCTCGTTCACAATGGCAAATTTCACATCGGAGGGGGCGTGTACGTTGACGAATGGGGTATTGAGGTTGATCAACAAGTGGCAACGCACTCGGTGCTAGATCCACGAATTTTACATACCGTAGATCATATTCGAGAGCAGAGTGCAGACTCAATACTGTCCATAGACAAAGGATCTGGTCCGATTGGTTCTGGCGAATTTGCCAACGTAGTATCTGGTAGCTTAGTGAAACGGACGGGTATCACTGTAAAAGTTTGCGGCAAGCTCTTGACGACTATATGTCCCAAGAAACAAATTCGCATTGCAGAAGAGCTTAGCACGCTTCTGTATATCGGGTTTGGACACCCAAATATCTGCTCTTTAATTGACATTAAGCTCCACCCAGATTGCGTTGTTGTAATATTCCGGAGTCTGGACATTACAATTGAAGACATGTGCAACAACCTGGAGGGCACATTGGATGCACGTGCTCGCTTTCGTATCATGTTGTTTCTCTTCAATGCACTGCGGTACCTACACAATACATTGTACCTTGTACACCGTGATGTGAAGGCAGGGAATGTTATGCTTTCACTGGAAGGCAAGGTCAAGCTCATAGACTTTGGCTCTGCGAAAAGGATTGAACGAAATGTTCCTTTTTTTTCAACCACTGCACCATCCTTGGTACTGCCTCCACCACCTGCATTTTGCTGGCAAAAATTTAGTGCAGACCCAGACACGGACGGAAGTCCGTTTTTAACCTTTGTGCCTAACTACAAAGAGGCAGATGACGTATGTGGAGCTTTGCAACTCTCACAACAAATGAGTAACCGTGTCGTTGATGCAACACAACCGCCCGCTCAGTTGGATCTCACTTTCACGAGCGTCGATGCGTTTCTCAATCATGTTTGTAAGTTTTATTTACACACAGACGGTGCAATACCAGGCAGCGAAGAGCTTTATCAGACTATGTGCAAGATAGTGGAAGAAGATCCGGCTCGCATTGAATACTCCGGTTGGTCATCGGATATCAAAGCATGCCTCTGCGCAAAAGCGTGCAAGAGCTCAAGCAAACGTTGACGCTCGGTCGCAGCGACGTGTGCCGTCGTTTTTTAAACGAAAACCACCGTAAAAGAGGCCACGCACGGCGTGCAGTGGGTTCGAGCCCCGCGCCTCTGAGCAAACTCCGGTCACTCGCTAGGCACCAGTGGTAACCTTTGCACGCTTGCGGGCCGCGTGCTCGTCAGGTGTCTCGGACCCCCGCTTCGCGTCACCGTGCGCGAGCAGCTGTGCCCTGGTCAGAAACTCTGGCCTGTCAGCCAGAGAGGCTCCGTCGCGGCAAAAAAAAGGCCCGTGGGCGTGCGCAGTCTCAGCGTCCAGGGCGACCCCCTCGAGCACGTCGTCCGGTGCCTTGGCGTATGCAGTGCCCTGTACGTTCTTCTCCCACGCCCATTTGAACTCCTCGTGCAGTGTGCGCCCCATGTGGTCCTCCGTGGCGCGTAGGATGCTGTTGAGAGTCTCCGGTGTCGTGTACTGGTCTTCCCAGTTGAACTCGCCAGCGTCCGCGGTGTTGCCTGGCACGCAGTGCATCCTCGCCGCGAACTGTGTGATGGCCTCGACCAGACGCAGCTTGGCCTCGAGAAGCCCCCGCACCGGGTCTCGCTGCTCGCGCAGCCGTGTGCAGTTGAACACCGACCCGTGCCTTTCTGCACACGCCTCCGCGTACCGACCGCCTCCTTGCATGCGGACGCGAAAGGGCTCAAACACGGCGTCCGTGCTCGCTTGTTGCAAGCGCGCCTCAGCGTCGAGTGCGCTGCCTGGCACCCCGTTCTCAAAGTGCACGTTCATCTTCGGGCTGCCCGGGCAGTACACGTGCACTTTCAGCCCGTCGGCACCCGCATTCACAAGGTCGATGAGGTCCTGGTACTCGACCGTGAGGAGACAGTCGCTGTGCTCGTGCGCAAGCTCACGCACGACCAAACGAGACTCGTGCGTGCCGATGATCTGGAAAAAGAGCCTGCCCCGCAACCAGTTGCCCACGTCCAGCACCGCGTACTTGAGGTCGGAGGAAGCACGCTGGAACAAGGTGTACAGGTCGATCGGGCCTGAGACGTACGTAGCCTGGTCCAGACTGACGCACGTCCGCGCCGCGAGCTTCTCGATACCTGTCAGCTCCGTGCCGTCCATTCTTTGATGAGTAAGTGATCGGGGAGATTGTAAAATTTCTTATAACAACACCCGCGCCGCTTTTAGAACATTTCGAACGCGGGCAAGTGCCCCGCCTGGCGCATGTATGCATGCCGAAATTGAGCATGAACCCGCTCTGCTTTTTTGTCGTGGCAGCACCCGCGCCGCTTTTAGAACATTTCGAACGCGGGCAAGTGCCCCGCCTGGCGCATGTATGCATGCCGAAATTGAGCATGAACCCGCTCTGCTTTTTTGTCGTGGCAGCACCCGCGCCGCTTTTAGAACATTTCGAACGCGGGCAAGTGCCCCGCCTGGCGCATGTATGCATGCCGAAATTGAGCATGAACCCGCTCTGCTTTTTTGTCGTGGCAGCACCCGCGCCGCTTTTAGAACATTTCGAACGCGGGCAAGTGCCCCGCCTGGTACAGCCGCGGGCGCATGAAACGTCTCTGCTTTTTTGTCGTGACAGCACCCGTGCCGCTTTTAGAACATTTCGAACGCGGCAGGTGCCTCGCCTGGTGCAGCCGCGGGCGCATGTATGCATACACAAATTGAGCATGAACCCTCCCTGCTTTTTTGCCGTGACAGCACCCGCGCCGCTTTTAGAACATTTCGAACGCGGCGCACAAAAGGCACCTCTCGCGCCCACCGCCATCGAGTGGAAAAGTGCAGGCCTTGTGAGTGTCGATGCGGCGCGGCGGACGGTCGCTCGAGGACGTGCAGAAGCTAATCGCGGGCACGATGGGCGCGGACGCATACGCCAAGGTCCGCGCAGCGTACAGCGAGCACGCCATGTCCTCGACAGCGCCTGGCCGTCAGAGCTCTGCGCAGCGCCAGCTCAGCGAGATCCGCAGCGTGGCAGACTCGGTGCAGAAGAGGGCCGTCGCGGTCGCGGTTGCGCAGTGCGGGCGGCGGCAGGCGTGCGCTGTGCGCGATCTGGCACGTGTCGTGGAGCGCCTGCACAAAGGCGATTTCGCATGCGAAGCGGATGCCTTGCGCGATCTCGACGCGTGTTGCGCCAGCGTGCAGGCGATGGAACGCCGCTGTGCCGAGCTTGCCGCGGCGGCCGCCGCGGACGCGTACAGTGTCGGCAAGCTCGCGGGCACGGGGCAGACCGTGCTTGTTGCGTGCCAGCTGCTGCGCGTGACACCAAAGCCCACGGGGTGCGTGGGCGACGACTATCTGCACGAGAGACTGGCTGTTGCGCACAAACACCTCCTGCATGAGGTGCTTGTCGGGGCACTCGTCGTGCACGGCAGCCGGCTCGCGACGGCCGAGGCGCGGCTCCGGGGAGCCGCGCCGGAGCACGGCGCGGCGTACTTTGCGCACTGCGCCGACCGCGCGCGCGCGCACGTGGGCGCGTTTTTCCTGTACCGGGCCCGGACGCAGGGGGCTGCCGAGCGCATGCGCGAGGTGGCGCGCGCGGGTGAGGCGCTGCGCGCCGATCGAGAGCGTGACTAAGTTCCGCAGCACCACACGCTCGCGGCCCGGTAGCAGTGTTTCCATTTGTAGGGCAAACGTGTTTGAATAACGCATACAAGCGCCTTCCGTGAGCGTTGGTAGCATTGGATCTATTTTGGTCGAATTTAGTTTCAAGTTCATAAAAAGACGTGTAACCTGCCACCCTGAAAGCACCACACACGCCAGACATTTAGACCGGGATGTCGTCTTGGAGGCTGCACTATTGTAGCCAGAAAACGGACAACAACACAGGGAAGGCCGTGCTGACCTGGAGTTTCGACGACGGCAGCGACTTTGCTGAGATCAAAATGTTGCATTTGATGGACCAGGCCAAGGAGCAGACCGTGCTGGTGCACAACGGCATGGATGTGATCGACCCGTCGAAAGAGCACTGCACGGATTTTGCGTGGAAGCTATTTCTCGACGTCCAGAAGCACCTCTCGAGAGAATACAAGCACGACAGCCTACCGCCTTTCAAAGCGCTGTTCAGCTATGTGCGTGAGACGAAGGAGTGGGCAGTCCAAAACCTGTGCACGCATCACTTTATCATCGTTGCATCCGCCGACGACGACACCAGGGGTGTTCAGAGGCTCGAATCCGGTGACAAGAGAGTCGTAGTCAACAACGACACTGTTGTGCTCGCCACCTCCAAGAACGAGCCGGATTGGGAGACCATGATACCCTACCGGGATGTTCTGACGGTGAAGATCAGGCTTCCGAAAGCCCTGACCTAAGGCAGGACCACGCTCAGAAGCTCCGAAAGCCGAGCGAGAAAGATGTTGCTAGATGACGTGGCAGGTAGAAATAAGTTTGAAGGTATCATAAAGACGAAAATCACCACACGTGCGAAAAGATGCAAGGGACGCGAGAGGAGGCCATGGAGCTCGTTCTCTACCAGTGCTCTGCGGCGCATGCCGCACGATATTGGCAAGCACGGGGGGGCAAGAACGGGTCTCACAGCATAGCGCACGACGCGGCAAAGATCTGGGAGAGCTGGTGTCCAGGGGCTGCGGGAAAGAGCCTGCTGCAGGCGTTGGCGCTGAGCCAGCACGGAGGGCGACGGGACCTGGTGTGTGTGTTCTTGCATGAAATTCGGGTGCGGGCGCACATGCGTGGCGCCCTGTGCGACGAGCTCAAAGGCTCAATCTTGGACGTACTGGGGGGAGCACACCCGGCATTTGTGCATGTGTGGAAAAGCGGCGCGGAAGACGTCGCGCGTGCGCTGCTTGAAAATGTGGACGCGCGGCAAGGCGTGCGGTGCTTGGTCCTGTGCATTCAGCAAGGAGATTGCGTGGGCGTGTGCTGTCTGCTGCAAAGCCTGCATGACTGCCTGAACGGCGAGGAGGGTGCGTGGGTTGTGCGCGAGGCGAGACGGTACGCGGTGCGAGCATCGGCGACCGCCGTGCATCGTGCGTGCGAGCGCCGCTTGCAGATTGCGCACATGGTACAGAACGAGCTGGGTTGGCTGCCTTGACGACAGGGATATGGGAAGAGGGTGGTCGTAAAAAATGTTCTATTTCTGGAGATTGGTTTTATAAAAGAGGGCCCAGAAAAACATAAACCTTGTCGACATTCGCCACGTTCTTGTGGGCACTCGAACGTAGCACCAAAGATGCAGCGCACGGCTTGGGGTTACCGACCCGAGACACGGAGCAGGCACGGATACGAGCCGCCCGTCCATGGCGCGTACGGTAGGCATGCAGGCTATTTCGAAAGCGAGCAGCACACACACCCGCGCGACACTGTGCACACTATGCAAGGCATGGGTAGCACGTGCAACTACAACGTGTATAGCTATCGCGACCAGCACGCGCGCGGGTATGCAGAGGACAAGTACAACGTGTACAACAAGTACAGTGGTGATGCACCCGGCGGTGCCAGGGCATGGCAGCAACCGCAGCCTGAAAGCGCACACGGAAGTTATGCGTGCCACAACCAGAGCCAATACGCAAGGCACGACGGGAGCGCGCGGCTGCCAACTCCGCTGGCGAAATGTGGCCAGCAGAACGTACCCGACGAGCAGGCTGCTTACACCGGCCAATACGCAAGGCACGACGGGAGCGCGTGGCTGCCAACTCCGCTGACGAAATGTGGCCAGCAGAACGTACTAGAAGAGCAGGATGCCTCCGGTGGCCAATGCGAGAGGCCCGACTTAAGCGCGTGGCTGGCAACTCTGCTGGCGAAATATGGCCAGGAAAACGTGCCCGACGAGCAGGCTGCTTGCACCGGCCAATACGCAACACACGACGGGAGCGCGCAGCTGACGAGCTGGGTGAGGGAAGATGGGCAACATAAGGAAAACGAGGAGCAAGGTGCGTTCCAAGGCTTGTGCTACACGGAAAAAGAAGGTACAGGGACAAAACGATTGATAGAGACTCTGGCCACCGTAGGAGGCAGACAAGGCGACGGAGGGCAAGCTGATGAGCAGGACAGAAGCGTAAAGAAGCGCAAACTGTACGACCCCGGCAATGTGCAACCACTAGACGACTACGATATCGAGGATTGGGGATTGGAATGAGCGTAGGGCCTGACATAGATAGCACAAACTGAACAAGGACTAGGCAGACAGGAAAGGGGTGTATATAAAACAAAATAAAAGGTTGTACGATCAAGATGAGACACGCGCAACGCGCCTCGATGGCGTGGCTTGTGTACTGCACGGTGCTAAGTGCGGGCGGGAGCAGGGCAGGGAGCTGGCACGATTTGCACAAGGAAAAGCATGTGCGTGTGAACGCCGAGTACGGGCTTGTGCTGGCACCGCCGCAAGGGGAGGCACCGGACGTGCCCCTCGCGTTCAAAGCACGCGCCAATACGACGGTCCACAAGCTGCGTATTTGTATGCGCTTTGTGGACCTCGAAGATGGAAGGCTGCGTGTGTCCGTTGGGCCTGAGCTGGGCATAAACGCTACAGCATCTCGCGTGCAGATGTTTGGCTCGCGGACAGCGAGTTGCAGCATGCATGCAGACGTTGTTTTAGAGGTGTATTGCGTCACAGTCAGATCTGGGTGCGAGAGGAATACAGATGAACGTCGTTTGTTGTGTGTTGGTAACGAGAGCCTGGCATCCGTGCACGTGCAAGGGCGCAGTGTGGCCATTGACAGCGTGCAGATGTGGGTGCTCCATGGAAACGGCACGGCGTGGCGGTTTGCAAACACCAATGAAAATAGTACCTGCCGGCAGGCGGCGTGCTACACCGGCCTGCAGGCGCAGGCGCAACCGGAAGCTGCGTACTCGCTGGAGGCCTGGGACATTGGAAACAGCGCGTACGAGCCGTACGCGCCAGCGTGGGCATACAACCCTGCGCGCACCCTCGACGGGTACTATCGCCGCACGCCGTACAAAGGGGAGGGCGGCATTTCATTTGGTAACAATGAGGTTGCACGTGGGGACCGCGTCGCGCGCGTGTGCACGCAAAAGACCGACGTCTTCGCAGTGCAAGCCGTCCAGCTGCCGCGCGTCGAGCTTGGCTTTGACGACAAAGCAAGGTGCCCGTGCGCGGCGGGCTTGTTTCGCGCAACAGACGCGTGTGGGACGTGCCCCGCCGGGTACTACACGGGCGTGGGCAACATGCCTGCCTGTGTGCCGTGTGGGCTTGGAGAGTACGCGCCTGCGCCAAAAAGCACAGCTTGCACTCTGTGTCCTATGCATATGCCGACAACATCTCGCGAGGCCAGCACAAACCACACCGCGTGCGAACAGTGTCTAAGCGGCAAGAACGGGCCCTTATGTCAGTGTGGAGATTTGCAGCCCTTCTATAACCACACGACAGGGGAGTGCACGGCGTGCCCGAGCGGGTGGGAGTTCCGCGCAGGCGGTGACAGTGCGGAGGAACCAGCGGCCGGATGCTACTCGTGCAACGCCGGGTACGCGTTGCTCGAAGGCACATGCACGCTCTGCGCCGCTGGCAAATATGCTGCTGGACTTGCGAGCACGGCATGCACAAACTGTGCGTACGGTGACTCGATCCAGTACCGCGGCGAGACGTCGCCCGAGGCGTGCGTGTCGTGCCTCCCGGGCACGTTCCGCGCGGGCACGCAGTGCTTCCAGTGTGGCGGCGGGCGCACAAGTGCCGGCAAAAACGCGACACAGTGTGTCTGCCCGGGCGGCTTTGCGGCGGTGACGCCTGCCTTTCGCGCCGCGCCAAGGGCAGTTGCCAGCACGCCATTACCAGCCAACGCTGCCAACGCGACGTGCATGCCGCAGCTCCGCGCGCAGGGCCTCGACTCGGAGCGCCTTGTCGCCGTGCTCATTCCTCCAGAAAATGTACTTCCGACGAATCCGATCAGATTTAAAGACCAAGTGTTGATAGCAGTGCTGCACGCTTCGCTCCAGCTTGACGGCGCCGTGCTGCGGCTGCAAAAACCCGCAAACGCCGTGCTGTGGGAAGTTGAGCCCTTTTGGAACAGCTTGACGCACAGCCTTTCGGTGTACCGCAAGTCCTATTACTACGAGTCCTATACGGGCACAATTGTATGGGAGCTACTCGGAGACAACTTTGACACCGTGGCAGAGCGGTGGACCGACGTGGTTGCCGTTGGCGTGGCATCTGCGTCCGGCGTGCACGTTCGGCTCAGTGACGAGGGCGTGCTGCATACGACAACGCACAACCGTGCGGCGTGTAACGCGACGTATGAAGTGGTCAAGGACGACTTGCTTGCAAGTGTGCACCAGCGCATGTTTGTAAACGTGCACGGCGACCAAGTTGCGCTGGTGTTGGATTCTGTTGACGGGGATCGACGCGCCACGGTGCGGGTGGTCAGCGGCCTTGCCTGTACGGGCCCTGCGGACGCGGTGCTGGAACCAAATGCTGTCGACTTTGTGGATTTCTCTGAAATCGACGACGTGCAGTTTGGACGCAGTGGGCTCGAGCTGATTGTGAGCGACAGAACGCAGGTATTGAGAATCGCGCTTGGCGAGCCAGCTGCCGCGCGCAATGTGCTGTTTGAGCACGCGTCGAGCAACAGCGGCGTGTGCACGGGCAACCGCACAACGCTGAGCCAGGCGCGCACGCGCCTGGTGACGGCGCGCAACCTGCACACCGTGACGCTGTACGAACCCGTCGACGGGGCCCAGCAGTGCGAGGCGTGCGCCCCCGGCACGGCGGCCGCGTTTGGCGCCGGGGCGTGCTACAGCTGCAACGCAAGCGCGGTCGCGCCTGCCAGCGCCAGCAGCACCTGCGAGGCGTGCGCGTATGGTTTCCGCGCAAACAGCAATAGAACCAAGTGCGTGCGCGACAGTGCGTGTGTGCAGAGCGCCAACTACGTCAACGTCTCGCTGGCGCGGCTCGCGCTGTGTCCATGTGACGCCGGGTTTTACATGCACAACGCGTCGGGTCTGCTGCAGTGCCGCGGGTGTCCGGTGGGCACGTTCAAGCCCGAGCGCGGCTTGCTCGAGTGCTCGCCGTGTCCCGCAGAACACACGGGGCCGTTTGCCAGCACAAGCGCCCTGTGGTGCGTGCCGCTGTCGTGCGAGTTTGACGCGGGCATGGTCTTCAACGCAACGACAGCGCAATGCCTGTGCCCGGCGGGTGCCAAGATGCTTGTGCTTGCCGAGGGCAACGCGACGTGCGTGTCGTGCGAGCAGGGCTCGTGGCGCGGTGTGCCGTCACGCAACACAACGTGTGTGCACTGCGAGGCCGACGGCGCCGGGCTGACGACCGAGGGCCGCGGCGCAGTGTCCCCGGAGCTGTGCGTGTGTCGAAACGGCACCTTTTTCTCGCACGCGGACTCGAGCTGCGTGCCGTGCCCGCGCGGCGCGTACGGGCATGCCTTGAACCGCTCTGAGACGTGTGCCCGCTGCCCGGCGGATGCCCCGACAACGCAAAGCACGGGCAGCGTGCATGTCGCCGCGTGCGTGCCATGCGCGCGCGGCTTTTTTGCCAACGCCTCTGGCGCGGATACAGTGTGCGTCAAGTGCGCGGCCGGCTCGGGACACGCAGGCGGGCATGCGTGCTTGCCGTGCCCCGCGGGCGCCTACGGGCCCGACCTCGCGCAAAACGGCAGCTGCTTTCCGTGCCCGCCACGGACGCACTCGCTGCGCGGCGCCGCGCAGTGCGTCGCGTGTGCACCAGGACACGCGTGGAACGCGACGCTGGGAAGCTGCAGCGCGTGCCCGGAGGGCACGCATGGCGAGCCGGCGGGGCGCACGTGTGTTGCGTGCGCACCAAATGCGACGTCCATCCGAGGCGCGGCAAACAGCAGCGCGTGCGTGTGTCGGCTGGGCACCGTCACGGCGCGCAACGGCGTCTGTCGGCTGTGCCCGCCGGCGTCGCGGTTTCAGCTCGCCACGGGCAACGCCAGCGCTGCGCAGTGCGCGCCGTGCGCCGGCAATGCATCGGCCCCCTGTGCGTGCACTCCTGACCAAGTGATGGGCAACGTGTCGGGGCTCTGCCTCCGCGCAACTTGTCCCACCGCAAATTTGGGGCTTGAGCACGTGCAGGTGCGTTTTGCGTACACCGTGTACGAGCTCTTGCTCCTGGCCGAAACCATAGCACACGTTGCGGATACTTGTCTTCGTCACGTGCAGGTCGAAACGACACAGAGCATGCACATCTACAAGTTTCGTGTGCATATGCCGCGCGTGCACGTGGAACGCAAGCCGGTGTCTGTAGGCTTGGCGCGTCTTGTGGGTGCGGATGTGCTGCTGTCCGACATCGAGCTTCCAAGCACACAGCCGCCGCAGCCATCACCGCAGCCATCACCGCAGCCATCGCCGCAGCCATCGCTGCCAACTCAGCCAACTTTGCCCAGTGGCGATACCGTGGCCGGGGCCAGCGCAAGTCCGTCGGAGAGCGGCAGCAATATGATTCCTTCTATCGCAGGGGGCGCCGGGGGACTCGTCGTGCTGGTGGTTTTGGCTTTATACTACCGTGTACGTCAAAACAACAGCAAGAATCGTATTGCACCCGATTCAGGTGTCTCGGAGATGAAACAAACAACCGGTGCAACTGCCTTTTTTTTATACACACCAGGCAGTGTGCACATGCAAAAACAAACGCCCGCTTCGAACGTATTCTCAATTGCCGCAGCACAATCCGCAGCACGACGACACGTAAGCCCGTCGCACGTACACCTCGGCATTGTGCTCGACGCCAGAATCTGAAGCCGCGCATCACGTCGGCGGGTAAAGCTCGCGCGCGGTACCCGCTGGAAACACCGTACTGCTCGGCATTGGCGCCACAAACACGACCGACGACACGTACATCAGCAGCAGACACAAGCTCTGTGCCAAGCACGTCCAGAAGCGGGCGTTAACAAATTTCAGGTAGGTCAGGTTGGTGTCGCACAGGTGAATGTACGTGAAAAAGGCGTTGACAACGTCGACGATGATGGCGAAGAAGCCGGTGAAAAAGCCGACGGTGCTCATGCTCTTTGCGCCGACGGCGACGACGAGCGTCAGGAGGCACGCGGGGCGGTACACCGTCGGCGGTGCGTCGCGCGCCACCGTGCAGTACATGCAGAAGCTGTACGCCACGGCAATGTACAGGAAGAGCCACGGTTGCGCCACCGCCGTGATGAGGTACATGAAGATGAAGATCACAAACGTGTTGTTCAGCCAGAAGACGGCGTCGAAGAGCAGGAGGTCGCTCCCCAGCTGCGTGCTCTTGACCACCGTGTGCGGATCGTACTCACCGTCGTCCTTGAGCTTGTGCTCGATCGAATGGTAGACGATGCTGAGCACCAGCACGAATATGCTGTAGAGGAGCACCACGTTGTCGAGGGCGCTGATGCGCAGCTCGCGTGGGCTTGCGGCGTCGTACGAGTCCGCGAGAAACTGCGCAATCTCGGGCACCACTGTCACGCGCGGGCGGAAAATGCCCGTGTGCACGTTGATGGCGGCGCGGTGCGTCTGCGTGTACAAGCGCAGCACGTCCGACAGCGCGGCAAAACGCATGTCGTGCGTTCCGTTCAAAAACAGCAGGCGGGGGTCACTCTGTGCTTCACTGACAACCGCCCACAGCTGCTCCGGGTGCAGCAGCTTGCTCCCGTCGTAGTCGCCGTGGTGCACCTCGTACACGAGCAGCCTGCACACACATGCGTGAGTTTTAGACACTGCGACACGCATTATCACAAGACAGTTGTCGCAGTGAATGCACCTAGTGCGAGGGTTACTGAAGGAGTACCAATACACAACACTCTCTCTCTGCACAATGTCACGCGCACATATTCTGCAATGACCTGTACAGACACGCCGCAGTCCATGCCGTGAGCATAAACTGCGCGACGGCGTACGCCGTGCCAACCTTGATCGCTCCAAACGTGCCGAGCACGCCTTGCGGAATCATCGCAGTCTTTTGTTGTGAAGCATATAAACTTCTGTTTTTGTTTCCGTGCCAAGCACGTGTTTGTGAGTTTTGTTTTTTGAACACAGCCGCTCGTGCCCCACGCCACCGCGTCAGTCATTGCCGCTGAACACGCATGGTCTCGATGACAAGAATCCTTGAGAACTGCAAGGCTTTTACTCGACAGCGTATAAACCCGAGGCACGCACCGCGCGCGGCCTATGCAGCGTGCTCCAACACCAGCAGGGTGTACTTTGCAGCGCCGGCGTGCATGGCCTGTGCCGTCGTGGCGACTGCGACAAAGTTGCCCACGGTATGCCTGAAACGCTGCTTGCTGCCGACAAAGCATGCCCACAACGGGGCAAGGTGCATCAGCGCGCGCGCCACGCGCCATCCATAACGCCAGAATGGCAGCACCTGCGCCGTCAGGTCCTGGTTCAGAACCACGCGGAGCCCCGCGTCCTTGGCGTCCGTCGCCCACTCGCGGACCGTGGCCAGGGGCCCGATGTGGAACCCGTGCTCTGCGTACACCAGTGCGCGTTGTGCGTCTGTGTGCAGGTACGCAAAGTACTCGGAGCGAAAGCCGTCCACGATCACAAGGCGGGCGCCTGGACGCAGGGCACGCGCGGCGCCCTGCAGAAACTGCCGGCGCTTGTCCGGCGCGCGCACGTGGCACAGGGCCTCGACCGCAAAAATGCCGGTCAGCGCGTGTTCGTATGCGCCCAGGTCCGTGCCGTCGCCAAGCTCAAAGCTGGCGTTCGCGTACCTCCCCTGCCGCTTCGCAGCCTCCGCCTTGGCTACATGCGCCGGCGTCGCATCAATGCCCACAAACCGCACGCGCGGGGCCAACGCCGCGAGGTACAGGGAGCAGAAGCCGCGCCCGCTGCCAAACTCGAGCACGCGTGCCGAAGCGTCTGTGACATCAAGGCGCAGCGCCGCCAGCACCATGCTCGGAACCGTGCTGGCATTCCACGCGCCAAAGGGGTACTGCAGGCTCACGCGCGAGTGCAGCCCAGGCCCGACGCACGCCTGCAGCAGCTGGTAATCCGCGTGCATTGTTGCTGTGTAGTAAGCGCACATCACGCGCATGTCGCTGTCATCCTGCTGCTCTCGTGTGTGCACCAGTGCCTCCAGGCGCGCAAGGTCCTGTGCAAGGGACTCTGGCCCAAGCTTGCTCAGGCACGCGTCTGTTGCTGCCATGAGGCACATGCACACAAAACAAGCGCATCCGGCCGCTGCCGCGCTGGCGAGTGGCAGCCCGGCTGCCCAGGAGCAGGCGCCTGCCACGGCAAGCGCCAAAACTCGGTGCATATTGTTGACGCTTCGTATTGCGGCCGTGGCTTGTTTTAGCGCTGGTTCTATTTTAGCGTATTTTGTGGCCAGTCAGTCTATTGGCATGCTGTCTTTGATAACACCTATGCATTTTGATACTAATACCTTGGTCGTGAATTATGCCGTCTGCAGACCTAATTCGTACGTTGTCTAATTTGGGCGAATTTCGCTGCACACGTGCATTTTGACACTAATACCTTGGTTGTAAATTATGCCGTCTGCAGTCCTAATTCGTACGTTGTCTACTTTGGGCGGGAAAAACGTGTAAGAATTCACAATGACAAGCGTGTCCGATATTGTTCAAATTCCTTGTCACCGCAACATGAACATGTGAATACAACTCATCGGCCAGGATCTTCGACACGCGCACTATGCCTTGGTGGTCCAGTGTGGCCTTAAGGGTGTTCCTGACTTTCTTGCGATTGCTCATGCTTCGTGCTGCTGCGTAGAGACGCGCGTAAACATGTTTTATTGCGTATAAACACAACTTGAAACTAAAGCTGATGTGTTGAAAATGTTCGCTGAGCGGTCTTAAGCATCTTGCTCTTCTTGTTCAACGGTCATAGAAGTGTTCATTTTTTTTTGTCCGGCTGCATTGACGCAGGACGATGCAACTTTATAGTTTGGACCATCGTGGCAGCGTCAGGAACCCTATTGTAATAGGCGCGCAAGGCTGCTCCCAGATCTTCGGAGCTGCAGATCTTCGTTTGCTGAGAGAACGAGTTGCCCGTTTGTTCGTTGCCCAAAGACGTGTAGGTCGCAGACAGGTAGCTGGTAGGCAGCTCATCCTGCGCTTTCTGCTCTTCTATAGTGTTGCATGGTTCACCCATGTTTGGCTGATGTGGCCAGTAGCGTGATTACCAGTCGCTTAAATAGACAGAAAAATCTATTTTCGGCGAATTTCAGACACAGAGGTCGATTTCCGCATGCCCGCAAGTATTGCATCAAAGACTGTGCTCAATGTGTACAGGGCTGTGGCAGGAATTCGAGCTCGATCTATTTCCGGCGAATTTCAGACACGAACGCCGATTTCCGCACGCCCGCCATTGCCGCATCAAAGACAGTGCTCAATGTGTATAGGGCTGCGGCAGGAATTCGAGCTCGATCTATTTCCGGCGAATTTCAGACACAGACGCCGATTTCCGCACACCCGGCAGTGCCGCATCAAAGACCGTGCTCAATGTCTATAGGGCTGCGGCAGGAATTCGAGCTCAATCTATTTCCGGCGAATTTCAGACACAGACGCCGATTTCCGCACGCCGGCCATTGCCGCATCAAAGACAGTGCTCAATGTGTACAGGGCTGCGGCAGGAATTCGAGCTCGATCTATTTCCGGCTAATTGCGCACGCAAACGCCGATTTCCGCACAGGAGCCGGTGCGAAAATCAAAGACCTGGTCTTATGAGAACACACCTGCACATGCACAGACGCCTGGCGCTGAGGCACAGAGCGCGCCGTAATTTACAACAGCAAGCAAGCAGCGTTTTCGGCGACGAATTGATTGCAAAACAGGTATATAAGATTGGAATACAGCGTGTAATGTCATGCCACGACACAGGCTGTGCACGGGCGCGTGCTTGCGTGTATTGGTATGTGTGGGAGCCTTGGCGCTTGCACGTGCGCAGAACACAAGCACGGCGCCGAACACACGCCCGGTGCAGTGCGGCGACTATGCCGTGAACGGGAACGAGACCTGCGACGACGGCAACACGCAGCCCGGCGACGGCTGCAGCGGCGTGTGCACGATTGAGGCGGGGTACATGTGCGAGTACAGCTACCGCGCGCCGGCTGCGCCGGCGCAGCCCGGCGTGCTGTTCAACTGGCTCATCAACAGCACAATGGTGCTCACGGGCACGCCGGAGACGTGCACAGGTGCCTCACTGTGCCTGCAGAGCGCGCTGTGGCGCCCGGAGAACTGGGTGGCGCTGTACGCCGCCGGCACAGTGCTGCCGCCGAGCGGGTACTACTGCGGCGACATGTGCAAGCTGTTTCCGACGCCGCAGGGGTACCGCATGGGCAACTCGTGCCAGCTCGAGGGCGTCAACGAGTGCATCGAGGGGCTGGCGGCGTGCGCGTACAACAGCGAGTGCGAAGACAAGCTTCCACACGAAACGGCGACGGGGTTGGGCTACGTGTGTCGCTGCGACCCGCAGTTCTTCACCACCGACGTCAACGGACTGGGCTGCGCGCAGAGCGGCGTGGAGATCACTGCCATTGTTGCGGGCAAGAGCGGATACAATCCCGCCGAGAGCCCCGCGCCGGACATTGCGGTGCTCGAAGGCGTGCGCGCCGCGTTTATCGACCTCATCCTCGCACAGAACTACACTGAGGGCGTCACGCGCGAGGCGCTGCTCGAGGGCGTGGAGCAGTACGGCGCCGAGCTCGTGAGCGCGTCGGGCACGGGCGTCTTTGTCGGGCGCGCGCTGTGGGCGCTCAAGGTGCGCATCGCGAGCGCGCAGGCCAACCTTGCGCTGATGAGCGCGGGCACGCTGTGGCGCGACCTCGAGCTTCTCGGCGCGGTGTTCAACAGCAGCGTGACGGCGGGCGTTGCGGACCATTTGCTGCACACGAGCTCGCGCTGCGCCAACGACCGCGTGCGCGAGTGTGCCAGCAGCGCCGACTGTCTGGACGGCGCAACGTGCCTGCACAACGTGCCCGATGTGACCGTCTCGGTGCTCTCGGCCGGCGGCTCGACCGACTCGGTCACTGTGCCGTCGTCGGGCTTTGACCTCGTGTCCGTGACCTATGATGTCACGCAGACCGCCTGGACGGCGCGCGTGCGCTACGACAACACGGTGGCCGCGACCATGGACGTGCTCTACGTGTCGCACATGCCGACCCCGCTCACCGCCGAGGCGCAGAGCACGTTCCGCCCCGACGAGTTTCCGTGCCTTCCGGTCGGCACTGGGGAGCTGCAGCAGAGACGCCAAGACAACATCTGCTGTTTGCCGGCCGTCGACGCGCTGTACACGACCACGAGCAGTTTTGGTGCATACCTCGCGGACAATGCGACCGCGCTCGGGGCCGCGCTCGGGGCCGCGGGGGCCTGTGCCACGCACGGCGCGGCGCCGCCGGGCGCGACGGGCACGCTGCTGGACACGTCGCGCGACTTTGTGGCCGGGCCGCTCGCGCGCATGACGCGTTCAACGGCGACCATTGACGACAGCGTGACGACGCACGGGTACCAAGACCTGCTGGTCTTTTTGGCCGAGGAAGACATGCGCGCGTATGGCGGGATTTCGTCGACGATCGACGGGGGCTTCCGGCTCGAGTTCTTTATCGGGATGGCGCATCTCAAGGGCACGTCGACGACGGCGCTGAGCGCTGCGTTTTCGCATACCAAGGTCACGGCCGAAATTACGCAGACCTTTGTGTTCACGACGACGGCCGCGACCGAGACCACGTTTCTCGACGACATCAACGTCAACCTCGTGCAAGTGCGCGCCGGCGGCGCGGGCAGCGCGTACCTCAAGTTTGCGCGCGTGCAGATCACGCTGCCGGCGGCGCTGCAGGCGCCCGTGAACGCCGCGGACATTGTGCCCGTGTCCTCGGCGCGGGCGACGACCGGCTTCTCGGTGGACACGGCCGACGCCCCGGTGTACCCGTGCCTCTCGGGCGACCTTGCTGCGCTGCAGAGCACGCTTGCGGGGCTGCAGTGGTGCGCGTTCGCCGACCCGCTGTGCGCGCCAGTCGGGCCCGCGACGATCGGCGCGGGCAACCAAGTGCACTTTATCTTCCCGCTGCCCACGGGCTTCTGGAGCGAGGAGCAGCTCGACAGCCCCGGCCTGCTCAACAAGTTTCTGTTCCTGGACTTTATGCTGAGCGCCGTCGACGCTGCTGGGAAAATTGTGTATGATCGTGTCCAGACGCGCACCGAGATCACGCGCCTGAGCGTCGCCGCGCAGTGCGAGACCGAGCAGATCACCGCCGGGATCACCGATATCATGGAAATCGACTTGTATCTCGGGCTGACGCCCTCGGACGCGCTGTTTGACGACTCGCTGGTGCAGGCCGTCGACATCACGAGCAGCGCGACGCCGGTCAACATGGTGCGCGAGCAGTCGAGCACCGCGTCCAACGTCATGACGATGCTGATCAAGGGCGCGCCGGAGACCTTTGCGCAAGCCTACGCGTCTGAATATGCTTTGGAGGTTGAGGACATGCTCACGATGCACTTTATTCAACCGGAGAAGCGCGCGACGGTGCAGGCGCTGATCGACGCCGGGCAGGCGTTTGAGACCTACGCGCCGAGCGGGTCCGAGAGCCTGATGCGCTTGCGGCCGACGCAGGCGCTGCTCGAGATCTGCCCGATCCACGCGACCAAGAACACGTTTGGGTGCATCACGCGGCGGGACATCCAGGAGCGCATGCACGACGTCGTCACGCAGTCGGTGTTCAAGTTTTCGCCGCACAACGCGACCGTGCGCGACGACACGTTTGACGCCGCGGGGCGCTGGATGCAGTCGCTGCTCGGGGCCAGCGACTACGTCTTCAACCTCGGGCGCAGCCACGCACAGGTGATGACGGACCGCTTTCAGCTGGACAACCGCTACCGACCCGCGTACTTGGTCAAGCCCACCGTGCCGTGGCGCCAGACCGAGATGGACCAGCAGGGCATCGCCTCGGTGCTCGAGCTCGCGCAGTCCTCGATCTCCGTGGTGCTCGTGGCCTTTGACCAGAATGTCGGCGAGACGTACGCGCCGACGACGCAGGTCTCGCTCCAGGTGCAATTCCCCGTGCCCTCGACCGAGTTTGGCACCAACGCCGCGCTGCAGGCGGAGCTGCAGGCGGCGTACGCCGACACCCTGGGCGTGGCGAGCGACGACGTCGCGGTCGACGAGAGCGCCGACGGCGGCGCGCGGCGCCGCCTCCTCGCGCTCGAGCAGCAGACGCACACGGCCTGGCACGGGAAAGCGGCGCGCACGCGCGCCGCGGGCACGCCCGCCACGGTCTCGCTCGACGTCAAGATTGCGCTCAGCTTTTCGGACGCGGAGAACGCTGCCGAACGCGGCGAGGACCTGCGCGCCGCGCTCGCGGACCCGAGCAGCGACGTCGCGACGACGCTGCGCTACCGCGTCTCGCGCATCATCGCGCGGCACACCGCCAAGCAGCTCGCGGAGAACGACGTCTCTGTCGGCAACGTGGCGGCGCCCGATCGCCGCGTGCAAGCCCGACCCCGCGTGGGTGCGCAACATCTCCGTGCTGGGCGTGCCCGGCTGGTTCTCGTGCGGCGCCCGCGGCGCCGCGGGCTTTGCTGTCGACGTCGGCCCGCACGGCCCGCAGACCGCGCAGCAGTGGCATGCGTACGACGCGCTGAACGAGGCACTCTTTGACCCCGCGCTCGGCGTGCCGCGCGCCGCGTACTCGTTTGCGTTCGACGCCGAGCACGTCGAGCACCACTGGCTCTGGTACGACTTTTGCGCGCTGCGCCCCGGGGGCGCGAGCGTCGACGCCGCAACCTGGCAGGCGATGCGCGCGATGGTCGCCGAGCGCTGCTGCGCATGTGCCGGCGCGGAGGCCGAGGCGTCGACGGTCGCGTGGCCGCTGCCCGCGCGCGAGCCCGTGCCCGGCCGGTTTCTCCCAGTGAACCCACAAGCACGCGACGCCGTGTGGCAGATGGGCGCCGACGCGCACGCGGTGCGCCGCGTGCCGTGCCGCGCGGGGGCGTTTGCGCACGGCACTGCGTGCGAGCCCTGCGTGCGCGGCACGTTTGGGACGGCCAGCGGGTGCCAGGCGTGCGCGCAGGCCGGCGAGACCACAGCGGGCATGTACGCGACGGGCGCGGCTGCGTGCGTCTGCGACGCCGGGCTCTTCCGCGACAGCGCAGGCGCGTGCCTGCCGTGCCCGCGCGACACGTACAAGACGGCGGTCGGCGACGACCGCGCCATGTGCACGCCTTGCCCTGCACAGCACGTAGCGCGCCAGGGCAGCAGCACGCTGGCGCAGTGCGCGCGTCCGCGCCAGATTCTCTACGAGGACAGCCTCGGCGCGCTCGCGTACCACACCAAGCTGCACCTCGAGTGGACGGCGCCCGCGCCGGACGCACAGCCGCACGAGGCGCGCTGCATCCACGTCGACGGCAGCGTGAGCTGCCCGGAGCGCGAGTTCCCGAGCGCGTACCAGCGCGTCGGCACGCGCGCCCCGACGTGGATGGCTGCGCGCATGCCCGAGTTTGAGTACGCGCACGCGTTCGGCGGCGTGCGCGGCGCGCGCGTCTACGTGAGCGAGGGCCACCGCGCGCCGGGGCACACCGCGTTTGCGCAGCGCCTCAACGCGCTGCAGCCAGGCACCGTGCTGGCGCACGCGGTGCGCGCGCAGCTCCCGCCCACGCGCGTGTTTTTGGTGAGCATGCTGGCGCGCCGCGAGCTCCGCGAGCACGACTGGCAGTGGATTCTGTGTGGCGCGCGCGGCGCCGACGGCGTGGCGCGGTACACGCGCTGCCGCGCGGGCAGCGACCCCGACGTCGCGGCGGGCCGCAACGGCGAGAACGTCGACGTGCTCGATCTGCACGTACGCGAGCTTGCCGTCACGCCCGAGACGCGCTCGTGCTACTCGTTTCACGACGGCTGGGCGGCGGGGTGCGCGACCGAGGACACGCACACGTACGATGCTGCGTGGGAGTGGGCGCCGAGCGTCGGTGCGCACGCGGGCCCTGTGTGGGCGTACACGTGGTTTCTGCTTGGCGAGTCGGACGCGTGCCGCGCGCACGGCTGCGACGAGAGTGCCGCCATGGTGGCGACGCTGCCGCCCGTGCGCTCGCACCGCCTGGTGCTGCTGCCCGGTTTTGAGGTTCACGTGTTGCGGCCGCCTCCGCCGCCCGCCGCCGCGTTTGTGCTCGAGCACGCCTCCGGGCTCCTGGGCGGTTCGCATGCGCTGCACCTCGCCGGCGCGGTGCCGGCACTCCCGCCGTCCGCGCCGTGGCTTGCCGTGTCCCTCGAGCCGCGGCTCAAAATGCAGGTCCCCGACACCGAGTACGACGTGCTGGCCTTTTTCACGCCGCGCGGGGACAGCAGCCCGGCGCCGTGGGAGCGCATGCTGTGCACGCAGCAGCAACGCGTGCGGAAGCGCGCGCGCACGCTGCACCTCCTCCGCCCGGCCGGGGTCCTCAACCCGATCGCCGCGCCCGCCGACCAGCGCTTCGAGGGCTTTGAGACATCCACACTTTTTGGCACCACACACCCCGCAGTGTCAGCGTGCGATCTGAGCGTCGCGCTCGACCAGCAGCCGCTGCCGTGCGCGTACACCAAGGCAGACGTGCTCGCGCGTTACCACGGACAGCGCGCGGCGACGCGCGAGGTGCGCGGCGAGGTGTTCCCGTGCTACACGGCGCCTCTCGGCGCCGAGAACACGACGGTCACGGCGTTTGGCCAGGCGTGCCGCGGCGCGCAGACCGCGGGCTCGTGCGTGTGCGGCACGCTGGTTGCCGCGTGGGCCGTCGACGACACGGGCACGTACACTAGACGCGTGCTGCGTGCGGTGCCATCACCGGCGGGGGGCGTGCTCGTCACGGAGCTTGCCGCGCAGGATGTGGCAGCGGCGCACGTCCTGGCACAGAGCACGCTGCGCCCCGACGCCGAAGCGCTGTACCTCGAGTTCCCGCCGGACGCCGAGCCGGATCCTGGCACGGTCGCTCACGCCGCGTGCCCAGATGTAGAACAGCGCGCGACGCTGATGCACTCGATGGACCGCGCGGCGTGCTGTGCCGACGGGCGGCGGTGTGCCGCGGCGTGCCCCGGCGCCGGCGCGTTTGAGCCGCGCACCGGCGCCTTCACGTGGCACGTCCGCGCGCCGCTCGAGCCTGCCGACATGCACGTCGTGGTGCTGGCGCGCGCGCCGGCAGACGCGGCGGACGCCGTGGGCGCGTTTGCGCGCCCGAGCTTTGTCTCCCGCATCGGCAGCTCGGTGCACGTGCGCGTCGTTGTGTCGGACGCCCCGGTGCTCCCCGTGCCCACGTCGCTGCGTGCGTACCACGCGCGGCGCCCGATTGCGGCGGGGGTGCGCAGGCAGGCACTGCACAAGCCCGACACACGCCCGCGCCAGCGACTGCGGCGCCTGCTGGTGGCCGGATCGAGCAGCACCGACGACGTTGCACAGACGTCTGTGGCGCGCGAGACGCACGGGATCGACGCGCACGCGAGCATCCTTGAGCAATCGTGCCAGGCAACAACAGGCGCGTGCGCCATGCTGCAGCTGACGCTGCAGGTCAGCGCTGCGGAGTACTGCCTGCCGCAGGCGGACCTCATTGCAGCCAAGGGCCCGGCGATGCAGACCGCCCTGCGCGCCATCTCCGCCCAGCCCGACCTCGTGGTGGACATTGTGTTCATCGACCGCCCGCGGTACATCGAGGACTGTGTGCTCGCAGGCGGCAGCGCGCGCCGCTTGCTGGAGCAAGTGACCATGGAGCGACTCAACGAGTTGGGCATCACCATCAACGCGATCAACGGCGCAGATTCCGGAGAATTGACCTTTGTATTTAAAGACCCAGAGCAGTACCATGTCAAGGAACTTCGGTTGCTCAAGCAAGACGGCAACCCGCGGGTCCTCATCTGCCCGAAGACGGAATTTCCGTGCAAGGAGCTCCTCACAACAATCGACTCCAACTACACGGACTTGGTGCAGGACCTCAGGACCGAAAACAGCGAGTTGAAGGGCGATCGCGAAACCCGCAACTGGGCGATTGCGGGTGCTTCGATCTTGGTACTTGTGCTCATCGTAGGCTGTTTATGTTACTACCGCTTGAACCGGAAAGCGAAAACCGTTTCCATGGAAAGCTATGCCGATGATCAACAAACGCCATTGTGTGCGCAGCCTGCACCACATGCGTTAGTGCATCCGCAGTTTGTGTACGCGGCGCCTCCAATGTTGCAGCAGCCAGAGCGCATGCGCCCAAGTCCTGCTTTTGTTCCTATGCGCCTGCACCCCGGTATGAGCTTTGGTCCATGACACTCTGCATCTGCGCTAATTTTGGTTATCAATATAAGCAAAAGGCCCGTGCGGCACCTGCGCTGATATGCGCGCGTGGCAGAGCCCACCTAAGCCCATTTGGCGCATTTGGCGCATAGAACGTAGCAAATACACAGCGCGAAAAGATGCGCAAATGTTTCCCAAAGACTACACGTTTATTGTATTTTGCATAAAGCTTTATTTGCACACTCCCATGATATTGTGCTTTGTTGGCACGCGAAACGTGCACGGCACTCCGTGCGCGCGAAGGCGCTCCTCGATCGCGTCGCGCACGCGCAAGACGGACGGGCGCATTTCGTCCCGCACGATCTCACACCCGACAATCTCCGCGCCCTCCAGTCCCCAGCGTTCGCTGAGGCCCTCGTCCATGCTGATTGCAAGGGGTTTCGTGTCCGCAATAAACGGCCACGACTCCCGCGCAATGGGCCACATAATGACGTCGCGCGCGTCCTGCTGCGTGAGATGGATTTCGCCGTCCTTGCGCTGCCCAAACTCGAGCGCCGCCGCAGGGTGCTCCGCCTGCACCTCCACCAGCACCTTAGCCAACCCCCGCACATTCAACGCTTCCCGTGTTTTTTGCGCCTGTGGTGCGTCTTTGCACATCTTTGCCTCTTCTGTTCCTGGAATATATATCCCGCCTCTGTCCTCTCTCGTCCCTTGTCTCTTCTTTCTGTGGCTCTCCTCTCGCCGCCCCCAGCCTCTCTGTGCTCTTGCGCAGTGCTCCACGTCCTTGCTTGCGAGCGTGCTAAAAGGGACACTCGCAGGCTGCCATGCAGGCCCCCGTGCTCTCAAATCATTTGTCGTTCTGTGCTTGTAGGGTGGCAGTCCGCTTTATCATGTGCTGTCTTCATTTTCAAGGCTGAGGCAATTCGGCAAGATCCAATCGCTCCTGCTTCAGCGTTGTGCAAATCTTTGTCCCGCTCGGCGTACAGGCATTCAAGCACACCCACACGTCTCAGCGCGCACAGCCTAGTCCCGCGCCTTGTCCTGGCGCAGAAAATGTGCGTTGCCCTGCCACAGCACCTCCAGCGCACAGGCGCTGTTGTTGTAGAAGCACGGGACAAACACCCCGAGCAGGTTCTCAGACACGCGCTTCTTGCTGCCGCGGTGCACCAACGGGCACTCCTGCGTCGAGACCTGTTCTTTGCCCACGACGACAAGAATGCAATGCTCGGGCACATGGACGATGAGCATGCTGTTCCCGTTTTTCGCCCTGAACTCGACAAACTCGACGAGGGTGTGTTCGTCGCCGTTCAGACAGCGCTTGGTTCCGCTCGATTCGTACAAGCCAACGATGGTCGCAGACACAGTAATCTTGCCCACAGCGGGTATGTTCTTCATGGCACGCGCACGCGCCTTGTAGTCCTCCATGGTTTCAAAAGGCGCAAACATGCCGCCAACATCACCCCGTGCCATGATAGCGTCGCTGAACGATTGAAAAGGCCGCGCGTTTTTACACCAGTGTCTAAATCCGGCGAATTCCTACACAGACACAAGCCAAAGCACGGTGTCGACATCCGTGCCACGATCGCGTCGCTGAATGGTTGGAAAGGCCACTCTTTTGCGCCTGCGTCTAAATCCGGCGAATTCCTACACAGACACAAGCCAAAGCACGGTGTCGACATCCATGCCACGATCGCGTCGCTGAATGGTTGGAAAGGCCGCTCTTTTGCGCCTGCGTCTAAATCCGGCGAATTCCTACTCTGATACGTTGTCACGCGACTGTGTCGACATGCCGTCCACGCCATGCGTGTGCGCATCGGTGCGCTTGAGCGGCGGGGCTTTGAACCGCCGCGGCAGACGCGGGGCTTGCGAGCAGTTGCTCCGATTCCCGCCGTCGAAAGCCCAGAGCACACCAGACGCCGCGCGCGTGCCACGCACAGACGACCATGCGCGCGGTGTCTGCGGCGCAATCCACAGCGACCTCTGCGCACACGCGGCGTACGCAATGACCAGTGCGTAGAGCACCAACGCGCGCAGCATCGCAGCGCGTTGCACAGACATGCGCTGTAGACTCTTAACAGCACAACGTTTTTGCCTGCACCGACACAGACGCATGCGCGGGCTGCATCAAGGGCATCCAGGCCTGTGACTTTGTATGTGTCTCGAAAGCCTCACGCCCCCGCGTGCGTGAACGCAGACGCATGCGCAGGCTGCATAGGTGAGGTTGCGGCTCGTTTTTTTGTGTAGGTATATACACTTTCGCGCGCTGGCGCCTAATGGCGCTGGACTTTGCGCGCTCGGCCACGTTCGCGCCCGCGGTGTGGCTGGCGTGCAAAGCGGTGGCCGCGGCGGCGCTGTACGCGGTCGCGGTCCCACTCGAACTGCACGCGGCGTGCGGCGCGGCGTGCCAGGCGGCGCGGGTGCTCTGGGGCGCGGCGGTGCTCTTTGAGCACACGATCGACCATTGCGTGCTGGACGGCACCGAGGCCTTTGCGCTGCTCTGGCAGCCGACCCCGTGCGGCGGCAACATGGACGTGCTGCGGGACCTTTTGGCAGTCTCCGTGGCACACGCCGCCGCGCGCACGAGCACACAGGGTAAGGCTGGTGCGGTGCACACCGCGGTGTGCCTGTGGGCGGTGAGCGCGGCCGCGCTTGTCGTGCACGAGCTCAACATCGTGCGCCTGTGTGAGTCCACGCGCGTCGCGCTGGCGGCTGCGCTTGCATGCACGCTGATGCTGGTGCTCATGGTCGTCGTGCCGGAGCTTGCCGCCGCCATCGCAAGCTACTCGCATGTCGAGCTCGGCGTGCGGGCGCTCGTGTACACGGCGGCGCTCGCCGCGCGCGTGTACCACGCATCCCCAGCGACGCTGCCGGCGCGCGCGCGCCTGCACGAGCAGGCGCTCCCGCACGCGCTCGTGTTTGGCTGGCTGTTTGCCGCGCCCGGGTACACGTGGGCGCTCGCGTACACGGCGGTGCACGTGGGCTGCGTGTTTGCGTGCGTCGCTGCGGCGCGGCGCGTGGTCGCAGAGCTGTCGCCGGTGCCCGCCGCCGAGCCGTGCGCCGCCGCCGCGTGCGACGTGCCCGCCATCCCCGAGGACACGCTGCGCCGCATGCAGGACATGGAGGCCGCGCTCGACTGCGCGCGGCAGCGCCCGCACGGGCTGTGACACGTCCGGCGCGGCGGTTTTGTGCGCTGTTTGGTGTGGCGTGAGTGGTATATAAAGGCTTTGCTCATGTTGATACGCAACTTGGACGAGGTGATTGCATGGCGGGTAACTCAATTGGTGGCAGAGTTGCATCGATGTTCAGGAATTCATATGACGGAACCGCGAAAACTGAGACCAAGGATCCCAGAGTTTTGGAGTTGGAATCAAAACTAGCAAGTCCAGGCACTTTGTTGCATATAATTGAGAAGATTGAAAGTAATTTTCTTGGAGAAAATCAGCTGGACAATGCAAAAATTGAGCAAGACATAGAATTATTGTTTAATATCATTGACCAATACAAATTTCTTTTTCCTTTGAAGGCAAGTCGCTTGTACGAAGTGTGTTTTTTCAAAAAGCTATTGATGCGACTTTGCGAAGAAAACGATTTGGGCAGCCACGATACTTTCAGCTTTCATCACTTAATAACGATTGTACTGCGAAAACAGAAAGAGGAGCTTGGAACACCATTTTGTGCCCGTATTGAAAAACTTTTGGAACCCTTAGAGCAAGACCTTCAGGTCATGATTCGCGAGGATGGTGATGTATTTCAAAAATCATTGAACATTCAATATTTACACGAACTTGCAAGTGAAACTGGAAAAAATTATCTGAAAAAAATTGAACAATCATTTCAAGATAACAGGGCAGAACAGGCAATGGCAAGCATTCAAACAAATCACTTTTTGTACATTTATCTTGAAATGCTGCACAAAATATGGTCCTTTGTTACAGGTGTAGAGCCTATTTGCACATGGCCTGCGTTTAACAGTACGATGCAAATGCATCATGATATTTATATAAAGCTTTATGAATGGAGCATGAAGTGTGTGGATTTTAGACATCAAGAAGAAGACAAATTTTCGAACAAATTTGTTGATGAAGACACCAAACAAAAATTTGAGAATATGGAACCTTATTTGATATCAATGGAAAATCAAATTGTTTTGATTATGAATCATATGAAGCATCGTCGTTTTTTAAGGTACGCAGGAGAAGCCATAAAGGAATTGCAAAACGTTGTTTTACAATTATACACATATTTGCATAGACCAAATCAATCGTATACAAATTCTATATTCGATGTATTCATTTTCTATTGTAAAGCTAAATGCAATGATAACGACGATGAAATGCTATCTTTTGATTTTTCCAAAGACCTAAGTGTAACTGATGATGATGATGTCAAAAGAGTAACACAAGCAATATTACGACCATCTACTTATAAGGATCATGGAGTTATTGATGTACCAACATCATATCATACGCATGTAGACAAGCTGTTCACAGTCATTCGTGGCAACCTTGTCTTGAGCAAAGACCCAACGTGCCAACTAATTATCAACCTGCTATTGACGAACTTTGGCATTACCATACAAGAAACCGTGAGTCTTGCTGATTCGGAAGAACGACGGAAATGTGTAAAAGCTAGTCTAGGAATCATTACGAATTCGAGTGATGACGTATTTTTGAATTATTTTCAAGAGATACCTTTCCAGAGAACGAAACAAGAGGGTTCGTGGGAGATCACAGTAGATACAGAAGACAGCTTATCGAAAATAGATGCCCACCAAAAAGATGCACTAGATCCCAATAGTTACTTTAACATGTTTTTTGACGACGATGTTCTCGAACTATCCCAAAACAAAAAAATGTATTTGCTCCGCAAGTTTATTTCATGCCGTTTTTTTGAAATTCCAGAGCATTCGACAGACGGTGAAGAATCCATGCATACGTTTGATGAGTTACAGGAAAAAATTTTTGACGTACGTTTACGCGCGAGTATCCGTATCCTTCAGGCAGAATCGACAGATGTTTCTGAAGATGCCGTAGTAGCAATGTATCAAAGGTTGTATGGTGCTTTTGATGCTTGTGAGGGTCTTATTCTGGCCAATATGTCATCTCGTACAAGTAGGATAGAGAGTACAGACGGTATCAACCTCGAAACAAATCAGCATAAATCCGAATGGTCCTTAGGATTAGGCGCATTATTTACAAAAATGGGGGATGCAGTCAGGAATTTTGTAATGCCAAGTATAGCAGAGGGTTCTGAGCTGCTAGCCAACTCGACCGAAGACCTTGAGCATTCAGATGTTTTACTGGAGAAAGCTCGTAAATTGCATGACCAATGCAAAGAATTGGCACAAAAAGCTGCAATTGAAAAAGATAAAACTAAAAAAGATGAGTTTGAAGTTGAATATTCAAAGATCCGAGAAAATGTGTGTAAAATTTGTGAAGACCTTATACCATTCTTGCAATCTAAATATGAAAAACAGGTGAGTTTTATACAAACAAAGGCAGAGACAATGGATTCCATGCAAATAAAAAAAGATGAAAAAAGTGAATATCACAAGAAATTCATGCAATCCATGCATGAAATGGAGCAAACAGGGTCACAATTACATCAAGCTAAAGAATTACTACATGATTATGGAAGATGGGAGTTTTATAACGAACGCATCAGGGGGGGCGGATATAATAATCAAAGGCTAGTTTTGGGTGGAAGGATGTCAAACGCAAATGATACTGATCATGCTTCAGAGTTTCCATCGCCAACGACGTTCTCGACTGATATGACAGCCGGCGCGCAGCGTGGAAACTTATCGAGTAGAGATCATGAAAATCTCATATCTGAAAGAAGTGCATTACGAGAAACCGCACGTCGTAATGCATCTCTTTCAAGTCTAGAGTCGCTTTTCAGTGATGCACAATCTTCAAGTGCTCCTGTTTTAACAACTCTCACAGGAAAACTTGCAACTGGTAATCATTCACTATTAACAAATGCTGCTGTTTCACCACTTCAAGTAGAAGGACCCGCACGTCGTGATGCATCTCTTGCAAGTTCAGAGTCGCTTGTGGATTCTGCAGTATCTATAAGTGCTGCAGATGCTTCTGCTGCTTTACCATCTGTAGGAGGAAACCGCATGTCTGGTCTTTTATCTCGTGAAAATACACAAGTGTTTCCAACGCCTGGACTACCTACAAATGCTTCTGCTTTTGTACCGGGAGCCTTAAGCATAGCAAGTCCTGCAGCAGTTGGTGCACAAGCGCGAGGTGGGGGTACAAACAAAGAACCTGGTAGTGTAAAACAAGAAATTAAAACAGCAGAAGAACCTGCGGACGAATTAGGGGCAGGCAGTAATATTACAATAGCCGCTTCTGGAGCAGCAGCAGCAGACACTGCCACACAACCGGCGTCAAATAGCATGCTACAGATAGCACCAATTCTTGACATGGAGTTCCTCGTCGAAAAATATTCTACTTCTGAGGCGTTTACGGATAATAATTTGAGGGAATTAGTGGAAAGGCATGAATTGGTAGATATTCTTTTGCCCAAAGATATTAAAGGTTTTGATGGAAAGAAAGTACTTCCAGCGACAGAGGATAAGTTCAAATTGAATATAGCGGGCTATCTCTTCTTCGTTGACAACAAAAAAAATCAATATGAATTCCTTTCTGCACATGCTTTTGTTCTGGTAAATAGCACACGTGCAATTCGTGAAGTTGCTCGTTCATTATTGACAAATTTCGCAAAGACAGGTGGTAAGTCAGTAGTGAACCAAAAAATAAGTTTTTGTAAAGGCAGTGCATTTCGAAACTGTTTGATGCCTGCGTGGATAGATAATCCATATTTGAATAAAGTACAAAACATTTTACCGATGCCAAGTGGAGTAGATAACCGTGGAAATATGACTCCTGTAACCGATATTTTAAATTTAAAAGAGTCAGGAGTTTTTCAGGATAAGGAGTTACAAGAAGACGTCAAAAACGAACTGAAAGCAAGATATCTCTTGCTTATAGCCTTGACAGAAATGGGAATACAAGAGCAAGAAGAGTCCAGACTCGTTAGTATTAAATTACAAGAATCAAACAAATCATCAACAAGAAGTACAGCAAAACAAGGACAAACATCAAGAGGGTTGTTCACGCAACCGCCTGCGTGGTGCGACGACGGTGCCGACGAACGCCCGCCAGAAAGTGCGCGAGTTTGCTGCAGGTGCGGCATGTGCACACGTGTGGAGGAGAAGACTGACTTGCTGGCGTATCGCACAGCACCGCCCACACACCCGCTTCTGAATGCTTGTTCAACACACCCTGTGTACTCAGCACCAAGCACACTTGTTTGGACTGCTGTGCCGATGGGAAGCATGGGGGCAGGCATACAAGCACGCCGTGTGTACATCTTGCAGCGATAGCGAGTGATGCAAAGCAGAGCGCGTGCTTGTGTCTGAGTCTAATAAAACCAATTTTTCACGTACATGCTCATGTCGGGACTTGCACGCCGCGTTTTGTGTGTGTGGGTTTGTGTGTACGCACAACATTGTTGTCTGGCTTGATACCGCACCTAGGTGTGTGTGTGTGTGGGTTTGTGTGTACGCACAACATTGT
>Ga0233432_10000762_pt1 | contig 30993 bp, 26 predicted proteins | sample SI_122_August201_6_FD_179870 | JGI IMG/M metagenome (GOLD analysis project Ga0233432, IMG submission 179870) | Seawater microbial communities from Saanich Inlet, British Columbia, Canada - SI_122_August2016_10_MG | ecosystem: Environmental > Aquatic > Marine > Inlet | place: Canada: British... | reverse complement strand
GTGAAAACTTATGGTTGTTTAAGAAAGGCCATTTAAATCATGCAAATATTATGATTCACATTTCTATGTTAAGTTGATCAATCGTGACTCTTCTGCACGAAGCCTAACAAAAGGGAGGATCTATTCCGCAAGTTTTGCGAACTTCGGGAAACATAAACTAATACAAAAAATGACAATTCATCTCAGCACATGAGTAAAAGCGCAGATACACTTAAACCTGTTAGGAGAATTTTTCTTTAGCAGCATCAATGGAATCAAAAATTTCTGCCTCCTCGCACCCGTCCAAGTTTCGCCACATTTCGCAATCCTCACCCTGCACGATGAAACCAATTTTAAACGGACTTCCCATCTCTTCGATCAATTCGGCAAATTCTCCAACTAATTCAACCGAATCTTCGCCAACTTCTTCAAGTGCGGTTAAATCCATGACCACATTTTCTATACCGTCATTGATAGTACCTCGAATTCGAGCCGAATAACTACTTTTAATATCTTCAAATAATTCTGGAGTTATAATCTTTGGAATCCTGAAAAATAAGATGTTTTCCTCAAGATCAAAATATTGATCTGAGGCATCAAGGTTGAGAACTTCATATAATCTCGAAGTTACTTTATTTTTTTCAAATGGTTTTGAAATAAAATGAGAGAAACCAGCATCAGTAGCTTTTCTCATGGCCAAATCATCACCTTTAACAAGCATACCAACTACAGGTGCAGTCGATGATTTTGGATTAGTCTTAAGCTTTCTCCTTAATTCAACTGCGCCGTCGTCAGGCAAAGAGCAACTTATTATATATGCAGAAAAATCATAAGATTCAGATAAGGAAATGGCACTCTCAATATCGGAAGCAGATTCAACTTCCCAACCTGGTTCTTCTCCAAAATCTTTGATTTGATTAATAATCATGGGTTTATCATCAACCACCAATAAGCGGACGGTCTTCTCTCCCTCAGAATCCTCAGTTTTGGCGACTACATTTTTTAAGAAGTCATTTCGGGTATTACCTTTCATCGCCACGTCGTTCATACGACAAAGGCGCCGGCCAAGGTTACGAATAATTTTCACAGCAAACTTTGGATTCTGAGAAACGAATGCTCCAAGTTCCATATCAAAATATTTAACTTTCGCACCAGTCTTAGCACGAATTGAAGCGTCCCTCTTATTGCAAAGTAATTCACTCAACTCTCCAAACATTGCACCGGGCAATGTAATCTCATTAATAATTTTTCCTTCACGGGTGACTTCCAACTCCCCCTGCTCAAGAATGTAGAATCCTTTACCTATATCACCTTCACGGACTATAAAGTCACCCAAGTTGTAGCTTATCGTTTCGAAAATCATTTTGGTACCTTTGAAGAAATTTTAAATTAAATATTTACTCTCCAACTTATGTGCCAAAAGTCGAATCAAAAGAACTTAAAGTAATTCTTATTCGGCGCCTGTTTTCCCAGATAGTTTTTCAACTGCTGCTTTAACTGATCCACATACAATCCAGTCCTCACAACCATCCAACTTATTCCAACTTCCAGCATCTTCACCGTCCGCAACAAAGGCGGTCTTAAAGGGGTTTTCAATTTGTTCTAAATGCTCGGCAAGATCAGTAACAAGCTGAATCGACTCAGCCCAAACTTCAGAAAGTTGAGAAACATCGACTACCATTTTATCAATTCCGTCGTTAATTGAATCACTAATTCGGCGAGCAAAACTTCGGTTAATCTGGCTTAGTAATTCTTCATTAAGTGTAGCAGGCACCCGAAAGTAAAGAGCACCCTCCAACAGATTGAAATACTGGTCAGAAAAATCTAACTGCAAAATGCCATAGAGTGTACTAAGAGCTTTGTTCTTCTCAATAGGCTTTGAGATAAACGAGGTATAACCTACATCCATTGCGTCTTTCTTGGAACGCTCATCCCCCTTGGTCAATAATCCTGCGACAGGAGTTCGGGCGGACATTGGGTTAGTTTTCAATTTTCTTTTTAAATCTACAGCACCTTCATCTGGCAGTGAACAACTTACGATAATCGCAGTGAAATATTCTTTGTCACATAATTTTACCGCTTCATCTTCAGATGACACCCATTCTAGAACCCAGCCTGTTTTGTCTAGACTTTCCTTTAATTGAGTAAATATAGCTTCTTTTTCCTCTACGATTAACAGACGAATTGCTTTATCTGCTCCCTTGGATTCATTGCCTTCATCAATAGTTTTGAGGATGTTATTTCGGGCATCTCCCTGCATCGCAATTTCATTCATACGAATAAGGCGGCGTCCTAGATTTCGAATAATCTTAACTGCAAATTTAGGATTCTGCTCAACAAACTCAGGAAGACTAATATTGAAAAACTTTACCGAAGCTTTTGTTTTAGCCCGAATTGAAGCATCCCTTTTGTACATAAGAAGTTCACTCAACTCGCCAAACATAGAACCTCTGGATGTAATTTCATTGAGAATTTTATCCCCACGAATAACCTGCAACTCCCCATCTTCAAGAATACAGAAACCTTTTCCAATCTCCCCTTCTTTTAAAATGAGTTCCCCGGGCTCAAATACTTTAACATCGTAAATCATATCTTCTGTTCAATAGTAGAGTAGAGCAATAAATCAACACCGAATATCATCTTTATTTCAGATGATGTAGAAGATCAAAACTTAACTTTCGAATATAATTCGTGATATTTAGAAAGAATAGCTCTTTTATCAATTATTCTCGCGATAGGTCATGAGTTTTCCCTCTACCATTTTCTGTTCTTCTACCGAAAGGCTCTTGTAACCTCTACCCAGAGGCCAACCATATCCCCACCGATACCAAGTAGGAAAATAAGGTACCCCTCCAGTCCGGACTGCTTCATACATTAGGTTAGCGAGCTCGGGGTTACCTGTTTTTTTCTCTACGCAATCTTTAAATTTAAGATCTGCAGCCTGACGATCAGCTTCAGTACCCCCCTGCCAGTATGCAATATCATGTTGCAAGCAACAATCTGTCCAAAGATTAGGATCGTCAAAAGTGCCATCAATAAAAAGGCTGCATCCGTCGCTGCTAAAATCAGAAATTTCCATCTCATTTTGAGCACACCCGCAAAAGTGAAGAATTACCAATATAAGAATGGCGGTAATAATTTTCATTTCTTGAGTTAACTTTCAGCCGTTATACTCGTAACAGATGAATCGCATGGAAATTGAAAAGCACGCAAGCCAAAGATTGGAAGTGCCGCAAGTAAATGATCAAAAATATCAGATTGTATAGCTTCATACTGTACCCAGCGGATATCATTAACAAAAACATATATCTCAATAGGAAGACCTTTCTCTCCTGGCGCAAGTTGGCGAATCAAAAAAGTCATACCCTTTTGATGGATCGCTGGATGTACTTTTAAATATTCTACACAATAAGCTCTAAATGTTCCTGAATTTGTCAGGTTCCTTCCGTTGAGTAAAGGTGCGGCAATACCGTGCTGTTCAACCATTAAGCCTTTTTCACCGATATCGGCTCTCTTTGCGGAAAAATATTTTTTAAGCAGGTCAATCTTTTCCAATTCCGCGATTTCTGCCTCTTTGAGAAAACGAACACTTGATACATCCAAACGAATACTTCTTTTAATTCGTCGTCCTCCCGACTCACTCATACCCCGCCAATTCTTAAATGCATCACTGACTAAAGCATGAGCAGGAATGGTTGTTATAGTTTTATCCCAATTTTGAATTTTGACAGTTGTAAGTGCTACATCAATGACATCGCCATCAGCACCGTATTTAGGCATTTCGACCCAGTCTCCTTTTCGTACCATATTATTGGCAGTTAACTGTATGCCTGCAACCAGTCCAAGGATGACATCTTTAAATACCAATAGAATGACTGCGGTAAGAGCACCCAGACCGGAAAAGAAATAAACAGGTGACTTGTCCAATAATATGGAAAGGATAAAAATTATGCCTGTACCGTTCACCAGAATCTTGACAGCTTGACAAATCCCACGAAGTGGAATCTTCGTCGAGAAACTGCTTTCTTCGTATAGCTTGTAAAAAGTATCGATCAAAGCATCAAAAACCCAAAGTGCAATCCCCACCAAATAAAGATTTACCAGCACTTCAATTAAGCCACCAAGAACAGGGTAACCACTGAAGATTAAATAGCTTAGGGAGCTGATAATAAAAGCAGGTGCAAGATGTGAAAGTCTTAGAAAAAAACTTTCCTCTAAGAGATATTCAGCCGTTTTAGTCTTGGTCCTAAGTGCTAATGTGCGGAGAACCCCAAGGATAAATCTTTTGACCAAAAAATTGGCTACCCAACCTAAAAATAAGATAATCGATAAAGCGATCAGCATGTATATATATTCGGAATACTCTGTAGCCAGGCCTAGATTTTTGACCACAAAAGTAACGACGAATGACTCAATTTCATTAATTGCCTGCATCCATCATTAAAAAGACTTCGAGCAAGCATGTGACAAACCTATTGTGATTACTCGATAGCCACTTGTCTGTAAGTCCTTTTCAAAAAAAACGGAATTTACAGATTTGAGGTTGTTTAAAAACTCAAAAAAACTTTTCATCCACAAAATGCAGAAGTTTAATTTTTTAATGTTTTTTATTTTTATGGCTTTGGGAACATCAAATTATTCCCAGACAAATAGAACGATTGTTTTAATTGCAGGTAAGGATAGTCACGGTACCAGTGCTCATAACTGGGGTGATGGAGTTGACTTACTCTCTCACGCATTGACCAAAGAATCCGGCCTTAATGTAAAAACTCTCATTCATAAAGGCGGATGGCCTCAGGACACTTCGATCTTCAAGAATGCAGACTCGGTGGTTATTCTCTCAGATGGCGGGGGACGTCATCCAATAAATAAATATTTAAAGGAATTTGATGCTCTGGCTGAAAAAGGAGTGGGGTTGGTCTGCATTCATTATGCGGTCGAAGTGCCCAAGGGAGCACCCGGAGACATGATGAAAAAATGGCTCGGCGGTTATTTTGAGATATTTTGGTCGGTCAACCCGCACTGGACTGCTGATTTCAAAACACTTCCCAAGCATCCAATTACCCGTGGAGTAAAACCATTTAGCCTAAAGGATGAATGGTACTACCATATGAAATTTCGAGACGGAATGAAAGGTATCACTCCCATTCTCAGTGCGTTACCTCCAGCAGACACCCTGAGGAGAAGTGACGGTCCACACAGTAATAATCCTCATGTTAGAAAATCAGTTTTGGAAAGAAAAGAGAAGCAGCATGTGGGATGGGCCTCGGAAAGACCTAACGGGCAACGGGGTTTTGGTATAACCGGTGCCCATCATCATAAATCTTGGGATAATGATGATTTCCGAACCTGCGTGCTCAATGCGATCATTTGGACGGCAAAAATGGAGGTTCCCCAAGACGGCGTAAAGTCATCCTCAAATCCGACCATACAAAGCAAAGAAAAACCAGAACCTATTACAGCTAAACTTGTCGAACCAAAGAATGCTCTTTTTTCCAGCAAACTCATTACGACCAAAACCAAAGGGCATGCCGTGGAAGTGAAGGCAAAGATCAAAGGAATTCAGAGTTTATATCTAACCGTATCCGATGGCTCGAATTCCTATTCATGCGACTGGGCGGACTGGGGTCTCCCCCGCTTGATCGATAGTATTGGCAAAGAAACCATGCTCACTGATCTGAAATGGAAATACGCAAAATCGGGTTGGGGAAAAGTACAGATTAATAAAAACTGCGGAGGGCGTCCCCTCAAAATTAATGGAAAAGATATCGCTTATGGTATCGGTACCCATGCAAATAGTGTGATTCATTATGAACTACCCAAAAATCACAAGTTTGTTGAATTTCGATGCCTTGCCGGGATTGATAATGGAGGGAGTGATCAGCAAAGTGGCACGCAAAGTAGCGTTCAATTTTTTGTATCGGACAAGCCCATTGATATGCCCAAACTTGCCCGAGTTCAACAAAACCTTCCAGAAGTTGATCACTATCCAGCCGATCAATTTATTCTACCAGAAGGGCTAGAAGTTTCCTTATGGGCGAAATCCCCACTCTTCTTCAATCCAACCAATATGGATATCGACTACAAGGGACGTATTTGGGTGGCTGAGGGAAGAAACTATCGTGGCAAGCGCACCCAGCCGGACGGTGACCGGATTGTAGTACTCGAAGACAAAGATGGAGACGGGATAGCCGAAAGCTCTCATGTTTTCGTTCAGGAAAATTCTTTCATCTCGCCCCTTGGAATTGCAGTAGTCGACAACAAAGTCATTGTCTCACAACCCCCCGATTTACTTGTTTATACTGATGTGGATCGAAATCTCCGATTCGATGAGAATGTCGACAAACGCGAAGCTTTACTCACCGGATTTAGCGGGAATAATCATGATCATAGTTTACACTCCGTTACCGTGGGCCCGAATGGACAATATTATCTGAATTTTGGGAACAAAGGGGCACAGGTAACCGACAAGGAGGGCTGGCAATTAAATGCGGGAAGTTTTTATTCCATGAAAAATATATCAGGAAAACCAAGTTCAGATGGACAGATTTACCTGGGTGGAGTTGCTTTTCGAGTCAATCAGGATGGTACCGGAATGCGTCCCATCGGTCATAACTTCAGGAACTCCTATGAGCAGTCAGTTAGTTCTTTGGGAGATGTTTTTCAAAATGACAACGACGACCCACCCGCCAGCCGCACGGCTTGGTTAATGGAATATGGAAACATGGGCTTTACGTCAAAGGACGGACTAAGAAGATGGGGAAGTGATAAAATGCCTGGGCAAACCACTCAGGTTGCCGAATGGCGTCAGGAGGATCCAGGTGTCGTGCCGGCCGGTGATGTTTACGGGGGAGGATCCCCAACTGGGATTGCTTTCTATGAGAATGGAATCATGGAAGACCGGTTTGGTGGTTATGTGATCAGTTGTGAACCTGCCCGCAATGTTCTTTTTGGATACCATCCAAAAACTGCAGGGGCAGGTATTACCCTCCCCCAACGGGATATTTTCCTGACCAGTAATCCAAAGAAAAATTTTGCTGGTGCTGATTTTGCGAGTGCCGGACGAATCAATGGATTAATTAATTTATTCCGTCCAAGTGATGTGTGTATCGGTCCGGACGGTGCGATCTATGTTGCTGACTGGTTTGATGCCCGGGTCGGCGGACACGGAACGCGGGATGTCGGACAGACAGGTGCCATATATCGAATCGTGCCTAAGGGTGCCAAATTATCCATTCCCACTTTTGATTTTAACACAATTGCCGGACAAATTAAGGCTCTCCAAAATCCTTCCCCTAATGTTCGAGAGATTGGACGTTCAAGATTGGAGAGAGCTGGAAAAAAAGCCATAGCCGCTGTCCGTCAACTCCTCAATCATTCCAATGAATTCATTCAGGGCCGGGCAATTTGGTTGTTGGCTAAACTTGGATCCGACGGTCTAAAAATCGTCGAATCTCAACTTGATAACCAAAATCCAAAAATCAGAGTTTGTGCATTCCGTGCCCTTCGTCATGAGAATCACCGTATGCTTGAACACGCAGGAAAAATGGCCAAAGATTCTTCGCCCCTTGTTCGTGGGGAAGTAGCGTTAGCTATGCGATATGTGCCCTTTGAAAATGCACGGGATATCCTACTCGAAATTGCAAAGAGATACGATGGGCAGGATCGTTATTATGTGGAGGCTTTTGGAATTGGCTGTACCGACAAAGAGGAAAAAATTTATTCGCTATTAAAGAAAAGCATGGGAGCAAAAAACTTTGATCCAAAGTATGCTAGGTTGGTTTGGCGACTCCATACGGTATCCGCCATACCTGAAATCAAATCATGGGCACTCGATGAGAAACTAGATGATAAGGTTAGCCGATCCATGCTCTTTGCTTTGAGTCTGATCGAAGCTCCCCAAGCCGCAAAAGCCATGGTTAGCATCGCAAAAAATGCAAAAAATGAAACCTCTTCTCTCGCAAAAGCTTTTATTGAAAAACGCGATCAGGGCATTTGGAATAAGTACCAAGCCAAGGACTTCCTTAACGGTAAAAGTTCCTCTGAAACTATTTATGTCGACCGCATTGCACCCACTTCCTTCGGCCCCGAAACGAAGCTTCCCCATGCAGATAAAATCCTTGCCCTAAAAGCAGACCTAGAAAACGGAAAGCAACAAATTGGACGCTGTTATGTCTGTCATAAAGTAGGTTCTGTGGGTGTGGAATTTGGTCCGACTCTGGCCGGTTGGGGAAGCGGGCAGAACCGCGAGACTATCCTCAAAGCTATCACAAATCCATCCGACGATCTGGCTCATGGTTATGAAGGTACCGAGTTATTGGTCAAAGGAGATAAACGAATTCAGGGATTTATTCAGGCGGAAGGTGATCCATTAGTCATTCGAGTATTTGGGGGTGAGGATTTGGTTATTGCAAAATCGGATATTAAATCCCGTAAAAAAATGAGTTCTTCTCTGATGGCTCCCGCATCCAGCCTTGGATTAAATGCCCAGCAACTACGGGATATCGTGGAATATCTGAAGTTGAACTGATTACCATCAGATGCTTTTTGATTAATTTATATGACTGATTTTATTTTCCAACTAGAAAGTACTTACGCGGAACTTCCCCAGGTACTTTTTTCCAAATTATCTCCCACTCCGGTCCGTCAACCTGAGGTTGTTATCTTCAATGAAAAACTGGCCGATGAGATAGGGCTTAATCTGAAAGGCATGAGTAAGGAAGTGCGGACTGATTTGTTTGCCGGAAACTTCGTACCCGAAGGAACTGAGCCCTTTGCACAAGCCTATGCCGGGCATCAATTTGGAAACTTTACCATGCTGGGTGACGGACGGGCGATTGTTCTCGGAGAACACCAGACTCCCTCAGGGCAACGCCTTGATTTGCAACTCAAGGGTTCGGGGAGAACACCCTATTCCCGGGGTGGAGACGGACGGGCTGCCCTCGGCCCCATGCTTCGTGAATATATCATTAGCGAAGCCATGCACGCTCTGGGAATCCCCACCACGAGGAGTTTGGCGGTCGTAACCACCGGAGAAAAAGTATACAGGGAAATCGAGTTGCCTGGTGCAATCCTTACCCGGATCGCCGGTTCACATATTCGAGTAGGAACATTTGAATTTACATCTCTTCAAGAGAATAAGCAGGTTACGCAAGCCCTGCTCGATTATCTGATTGACCGGCATTTCCCAGAGATTAAGGAAAAGGAAAACCAACCCTTCGCCCTACTCGAAGCAGTTATTCATCAACAGGCAGAATTAATTACCCATTGGATGAGAGTCGGTTTTATTCACGGAGTCATGAATACCGATAATATGGCCTTGTCCGGAGAAACTATTGATTATGGTCCCTGTGCCTTTATGGATACCTTTGCCCCCGACACCGTATTCAGTTCGATTGATCATAAGGGACGATATGCATATGCCAATCAGCCTTATATCGCCCAATGGAACCTCGCCCGTTTGGCCGAGAGTTTATTGCCTTTAATGGATGGAAAAAAAGAAGAAATAATCGCATCAGCCGAGGATTTATTGAATTCGTTCGAACAGATTTATAAAAGTAAATGGCTATCCATGATGGGTTCCAAACTAGGATTTGCTGAGACGGGACCGGAGGATGAGAAACTGATCACCGAACTGCTCGACTGGATGCATAAGAATTCAGCAGACTTCACCAACACCTTCCTGAACTTATGCAAAGAAGAAATTCCCGATGGAGCTCTTTACGCTTCGGAAAGCTTTCAAAGTTGGCATGTCCATTGGCAAAATCGTCTTAGAAAAGAGGAACAAGGCCTGAAAAGATCCTTCGCTCTTATGAGATCGGTCAACCCCACGGTCATTCCCCGCAACCATAAAGTCGAGGAAGCCCTGCAAGCTGGAGAAGGAGGTAATTTCAACCCCTTTCATGATCTGCTACATGCGGTAGAGAAACCATACATGGATGGCGACCATTTTCTATCCTACCAAGCCCCGCCGGAACCCAGCGAAAAAGTACTGCAAACTTTTTGCGGAACCTGAACGGACCATCCCAAACTTGACCGACTTCAACCAAGCAGTAGATTAAAAGTAATCATGTTTATCGGAATCGCCGGAATCATTGGAGCAGGAAAGTCCACCCTTGCTCAAAGCTTAGCTGCTCATCTAGGTTGTGTTACCTACAACGAACCTGTGGATGATAACCCTTATCTCGATGACTTCTACCTTGATATGAATCGCTGGGGAGCAATGATGCAAATTCATCTTCTATTTCGCAGGTTTGAACAGCACCAGCAAATTGTATGGAAAAAAAAGAAGGGTGCGGTACAGGACAGAACTATTTACGAGGATACCATTTTCGCCCGCATGCTCCACCAAGCAGGCTTCATCGACAAGCGTGACTACGAAACCTACCTCGGACACTTCAACATCATGAAGCGCTTTCTTGTCTATCCTGATATCTTCATTTACTTACGAGTCTCCCCCGAAACCTCGATGCAACGAATTCAAGAACGCGGACGAGGTGCGGAAAGCAGGATCACACTCGAGTACATGCAAAAACTCTACCAGGGATACGAAAGTTTCATCACCGAGATGGACCATTATACCCGAACTCTCACGGTCGATTGGAACGAATATATGGAAACCAAAGAAGTGGCAGAAATGGTTAAGGAAAAATCGAACGAGAATCGAGAATTCATACGGGACTTAAAGTAGGAAATGAAATTTCATTCTTTTTATACTAAACAGACTCTTTAAAAAAAAGACTTTTGCTTTCAATTAGTGGGTACTTGACCAATAATCTGGTCAATGTAAATTCAGTAGAATGAAATTATCGAACTTACTTTTTCTAATACCGACATTATTCTTGGGAGCCGCTAAAAAAAGCAACATCTTGTTTATTTTTACGGATGATCATGCCTACCAAGCAGTGGGTGCTTATAATTCATGGCTCAAGGAACACTGCCCTACCCCGAATATCGATTCCCTCGCCCGGGACGGTATGCTTTTCGAACAGTGCTATGTTACAAACTCAATTTGTGGACCGATGCGGGCCGCTATTCAAACCGGAAAATATTCTCACGCCAATGGTTTTTTGGTAAACGGAAATAAGTTCGACGGTACGCAGCAAACTTTTCCTAAAATGCTCCGTAAGGCAGGTTACACAACGGCCGTGGTTGGGAAATGGCATCTGGGTACACATATGTCGCCACAGGGGTATGATTATTCTGAAGTACTCATCGGGCAAGGTCCTTACTACAATCCACCCATGCGAGTCGATAAGGACGGGGATGGCAAGCATGATGAGGTAATCAAACATGTTGGCTACACCACGGATATTATAACCGACCTTGCCCTCGACTGGATGAAAAGCAAACGAAACAAAGATAAACCCTTCATGCTGATGTACCAGCACAAGGCCCCGCACCGAAATTGGCAACCCGGGCCCAAGTACCTCAATAAGTATGATGATGCAACCCTGCCCGAACCAGAAACTCTTTTTGACGATTACAAAGGCCGGAGCCTGGCCGCTTACCAGCAAGATATGACAATTGCCGAGACCATGAACCGTGGAGACTTAAAACTAGATGCTCCCGGAAACCTAACCCCCGAACAAAGAAAAGTTTGGGATGCCGCTTACAACCCGAAGAACGAGGCTCTGAAAAAAGCCAACTTACAGGGAAAAGACTTGGTCCGTTGGAAATACCAAAGATACGTAAAAGATTATCTTCGCTGTATTGCATCGGTGGATGATGGAGTGGGAAGAATGCTTCAATACCTCAAGGAAGCCGGACTCGAGAAAGACACCATTGTAATTTACTGTTCCGACCAAGGCTTCTATTTAGGTGAACATGGATGGTTCGATAAGCGTTGGATGTATGAGGAATCTTTACGTACACCGATGCTCGTACGCTGGCCTGGAGTGATCAAGCCTGGCAGCCGAAATGGAGATATCGTGTCTCCGGTTGATTTTGCCGAAACCTTCTGCGAAGTGGCGGGGATAAATTCACCCACCGATCTGCATGGTCGTTCCATGGTCTCCCTGCTCAAAGGAAAGACCCCCAAAGACTGGCGAAAAAGTTTTTATTATCATTACTACGAATACCCCGGATATCACTGGGTTCGTAGACACTATGGGGTTACGGATGGACGCTATAAATTGATTCGGTTTTATGAGGATGATGTCGACCAATGGGAACTCTTCGACCTCAAGAATGACCCGAACGAAATCACCAGCGTTTATGGACATGCGGAATATGCAGTCGTGCAGAACCGGCTTTCCCGGCAGCTTGCCCTGCACCGGAAAAACCTTCAGGTCCCCGAGGAAGACCCTCCCCAATCCGTGGTGAAACGATTGCCTCCACGGACCCGAAAACCCACCGCTCCACAATGAAACTTTTTATAGTTCTGGTATTTGCCAGCCTCCTTAACCTTTCAACCTTCGCGAAAGATCAGGTTCTCTTTTCCGGATTAGATCTGAATGCCTTCGATCTAAGACCTAGATCATGGGAAATTGAAAAAGATAGATCCGTAGTTTGCCGGATGGAAAAAATAAAGGATAAAAAAGGAGTTGAACGACTTAAGGGCATGGGATTCCTATGGACCAAAAAGATATTCAGCGATTTTTCTCTTCGTCTTGATTACAAATTATCCGAAGGTGCAAACTCGGGAATTTTTTATCGAAGTAATCCGGAAGACCCCGTCCAGGAAGGTTTTGAAATCCAGTTAATGGATAACGAAGGGTATCAAAAAAAAGCAAAGAAGATACTTCCCCCACGAAAGTTAAATGCATCTTTTTATGATGGAGTCGCCCCCAAGGGAGAGTTCTCCAATCCAGTCGGGCAATGGAATCAGGCTGAGCTTATTTGCAAAGGTCCTCGCGTTTCCTTTTCCTTAAACGGCCAACTTGCATTCTCGATTAATTTAGACGACTGGAAGAAAGCCGGTCAAAACCCCGATGGCACGACCAATAAATTTAAAACTGCCCTCAAGGACCTTCCACGAACTGGTTATATTGGATTTCAAAACCACGGACAAGTTGTATGGTTTAAAAATATAAAATTAAAAAAAATCTGAATGAACAAGCTGTTCGTAATAATTGGCCTACTTGTTTTTTATTCATACTCACAGGCATTGGAAAGCTGGCCACGCTTTCGGGGAAATAATGGAGATGGATATGCTGCCTGCAACGTACCCAACATTTGGAAAGATTCCTCCTATCGCTGGTCCTTACCACTTAACGATAAAGGCCATGGATCCCCGGCAGTATGGGGTAACCGTGTATTTATAAATTCATCCACTGACCAAGGAAAAACCAGGAAGATTCTCTGTGTAAATGCGCGGGATGGATCAGTGGAATGGACTCGTTCATATCCATCCCAAAATCATAAAACCCATCGATTTAATAGTTTTGCATCCAGTACTCCCGCATTGGATAAAGAAAATGTCTACTCCGTCTGGGGACATTCCACCGAACTAAAGGTCAGTGCTCACAATCATCAGGGAAAACTTCTCTGGGAAACCGATCTAGGAGGGGTCAAGGGAGGTCATGGTTTCGCAGTATCTCCGATTGTGTTTGAAGATAAATTGATCATTCCAAACGATCAGGAAAAAGGAGATGGAGCTCATTACGCCTTAGATTGCAAAACAGGTGATATAATTTGGAAAATACCCCGTGAAAGTAAGCGTCTGACTTATTCCACACCCTGCGTATTTACCTCACCCAAAGGCGGCAGTGAATTAATTTTCACCAACTGGTGGTTAGGGTTCACCAGTTTGGAGCCCAAAACCGGAAAACAACTCTGGGAACTATCTGTCTTTGGAAGGCCCCATTCTGAACGAGCCATTTCCTCTCCCATTGTTGCGGGTGATTTGGTACTGGGAGTTTGCGGGTTCACTACCTTGGATAAACACTTGGTTGCCATAAGACCAGCTTCCGCTTCTGAAGATGGAAAAGCTAGGGAAATTTGGAGAATGGAAGAAACCATGCCACATATACCATCCCCTCTTCTTTCTGGAAACCGCTTGTACTTATGGGCAGACAACGGGGTAATCACCTGTTTGCGACCACAAACCGGCGAAAAGGTATGGAAGGCTAGAGTAGAAAAAGTGAAGGATACTTTTTTTGGATCACCCGTTCTTGCCGGAGACACCGTTTTTTGCGTATCCGCCTATGGGCAGGTGGTAGCGATTGCTGACAGTGATCAATTTAATCAACTAGGAGTTACCGATATCGGGGAAGTTTGCCGCTCAACACCAGCTTTGGCAAATGGTGATCTATATCTAAGAACAGCAGAGCGACTGATATGCATCAAAGGCTTGTAAGTAAATTACTCGTTACCAAAATCCGCCATAATTCGAAGTAAGGCACCCGTCGGAATTTTACTGAGATAGCTCAATTTCGTTCGCTTAAAGTAAAACACTGGAGAATCCTGGCCTTGTACCCAAAAACATTGCCAGCGCTCTGCTCCCAATTTATTAAGCCGGACTTCAAGATCCTTTGGGTTTTTGAAATTAAAAGATTCAACTTTATACTCCCAGTCTCCGATATTCTGAAGATCTTTCATTAACCACTCCTTTGACTTCCCTGAAAGATTTTTGCCGTCCACAAAAGTTTCAGAATATTTTTCGGAGGCAACTTTCACTCCCTTGTCATAAAGTTCCTTACTTTTTTTAAGTTTTTCAGAATATGCTTCCTTAAGTTTCTCAGAGTAAGTCCTACTTTTGGCTTCTTCCTGACTAAACACTGAAGAAAAGTAAAAAGTAATGAAGAATAGAAAAAATAATTGTTTCATAAAATATTAAATGAGATTGAATCCGAAAGACTTTTCATCCGAACCCAAGACCATTGATTTTGCAAATCTGAAAACTGGATTCTTGCCAGATGTAGCAAATTACATTCTGATTTCTATTTCTTCAATAAACAAAACCTTTGACAGATATGAATAGTTTTAACGACACCGAACTTTTATCCTACCAAAACGACGGTTTCCTTGTGGCTAAATCCCTCTTTAATCCTGAGGAAATCGGTCTGCTTGGACAAACGGCCAAAACGGATAATGCTATGGATAATTCATCCGCTTCCCGTGATGATGGAGAAGGTAACGCCGTACGCCTAGCTTTATGGAATCATCCAGGCGACGGAATTTATGGAATGTATGCACGTTGTCGAAAGGTGGTGAATCGTGTTGAGCAGCTCCTCGAGGATGAAGCCTATCATTATCACTCCAAAATGGTACTTAAGGACGCTAAGATCGGGGGAGCCTGGGCATGGCATCAGGACTATGGATACTGGTACCAAAACGGTGTACTTTTCCCCAATCTGTGCAGCGTCATGATAGCAGTCGACAAAGCAACCGAAGAAAATGGATGTATGCAAGTCATCAAAGGATCTCACAAGATGGGTCGAATAAACCATATCCTTTCCGGTGATCAGGCAGGTGCGGACATGGAACGGGTAGAGGAAGCAAAAAAGCACCTTGACCTTGTGCATGTGACCATGGATCCGGGTGATGCCTTATTCTTTCATTCCAATTTATTGCACGCCTCCGCGGCCAATGAATCCGAACACTCCCGTTGGGCAATGATTTGTTGTTACAACGCAAAGTCCAATAATCCCTACAAGGATTCCCATCATCCAAGATACACAAAGCTGGTAAAAGTTGACGATAGTCAGATACTAAAAGTGGGCCTAGATGATGCCTCCCGTGCCGAAACTCAATTCGCTGACCTCAACCGTGAAGACACCAGTGCCAAGAGCCTCAAAGACGAATCTGCCTAGACCATGAAGCTTGGAATCATAAACAGTGCTTTTCAACAAGCTGGCATGGGTACAAAAGCCGGACTTGAACACATTGCTCGGATCGGTTTCGATACAGTGGATATATTTACCGAAGCTCTAAATATTTCCGAGAAGGAAGTCCAACTTATTGAAAACACCTGCTCTACCCAAAATTTACCCATTGCATCGCTTCCTGTAGTTTCGTCCGGCCTGATTGATTTTAATTATCCAGTACGTGCCTTTCATCTGGAAAGATGCAAAAAATTCATCGACTTATGCGAGCGATTCCAGGCTGACAACCTGCTTTTAGTTCTCGGTGAATACATTTGGCAACGAGAAGTGATTCCACCTGAGGCTCAATGGGAATGGGCCGTGGAAAACACAAGATTGCTTGGTAAATACGCAGAACAAAAGGGAATCGAAGTCGCCTTGGAACTTGAGCCCTTCCGACTTAGCCTCCTCAATAACTTAAAGGAGATGTCTCGATTCCTTGATGACTGTAACCACCCCGCAGTAAAGGCAAATATCGATATCAGTCATCTAGTGTTAGCTGATGTCTCCCCCTCCGAACTTAGCTGCTTACAAGGTCGTGCGGTTCATGTCCATATCAGTGACTGTGACGGCAAGGTGCACGGCGACTTACCTCCCGGTCGTGGTGTGGTTAAATTCATGCCCTACCTTCAGGCAATCAAGGAACTTGGGATCGAGGGTACCGTCGCTTTGGAACTGGAATATTCCCCCGACCCCACAAAGATTGTTGAATGGGTTGAAGAAGCCTACCAGGAAACGGACCGGATGATGCAGGAACTGAACCTACGAACTTAACAGAGGTCGGATGAGCAAGGAAAAGTCGGAGTATGGACTGAGTCCTGAAAAAGCAGCACATAGCATTGATCCTCCGGTGGTGGATTATTTTCCGCCAAAACCAAAGATCTACAATCCCGGAATCGCAATAATTGGAACGGGTGAAATCAGCAAATACCATTTAAAAAATTACCAAAAGGCAGGCTATCGGGTTACAGCCCTAGCCAACCGCACAATCGATAAAGCTGAAGCTCTTCGGGATCAATTTTTCCCGGAAGCAAATGTATACCAAGACTACAGGGAGGTTTTGGCTCTCGATGACATCCATGTGGTCGATGTCACACCCCATCCCCAGGATCGCCTTCCCATTCTTCACGACTGCCTTCGTGCTGGAAAACACACACTAAGCCAGAAACCGTTTGTTCTCGACTTAGAGGAGGGCAAAAAATTGGCTGAACTAGCGGACGAAAAAAAGATCAAACTGGCCGTCAATCAAAACGGTCGCTGGGCTCCCCACTTCAATTATATTCGAAATGCGGTGAAGCAAGGATTAATCGGAGAAGTCACATCAATCGACTTTTCCCTCCAATGGGACCAGACATGGATCGAAGGAATGCCATCTTTTGAGAAAATGAAACATTTGATCCTATTTGATTTTGCGATCCATTGGTTTGATATTACTGCCTGTATTATGGATGATAAGAAACCAGTAAAAGTTTTTGCATCCATTTCTCATCATGCTGACCAAGTCTTCAAACCTCCTGCCCTCGCCTCTATAATTATTGAATATCCAGAAACTCAAGTAAGAATGTCATTCAATGCTCATTGTACCCGGGGAGAGGAAGATGTCACCACCGTGGTCGGCTTGCAAGGAACACTGCGTTCGCGAGGTTCCGGTCTCAATCAGCAACCAAGAATGGATGTATTTCTCAACGGAGGCTCAGTTTCTGTTCCACTTGAAGGCTGCTGGTTTGAATCCGGATTCCAGGGCACCATGGGAGAACTCCTTTGTGCAATCGAAGAAGATCGTGAACCCCAAAACAGTGCGAGAAATAATCTTAAAACTTTAGATCTCTGTTTTGCTGCCGTAAGAAGTGCGGACAAGGGACTTCCCGTTCAATTTGGATAAAACATCCTCAGTGATGGTTATCTACCCCGAGTACCCTTTTGGGCAAATACACTCACGAGGATCACGAAAAAGCAAAGAGTCAGATTGAAGAGCGGGATTTGCAAAGGAGAAGGAAGGGAGTAGATGATCGCGGTCCCCGGAATCCAGACCATCCAAGTGGTCACCGTAAAGATAAGAATCATATCGAAAAGTTCCGACCAGCTTTTACTTCCCTTCCATTGCTTGATGGAAAAATCAGCTTCCCTCCATGTGTAAAAGATAGCGGTGATCGGAGATGCCCAAACCAAACAGTATACAAATTGATCCACTAAAACCTTACAAACTATGGTTTGAAAATTCACATCAGCTCCAAAAATCATTTCCTGCAGGCGATAAAAGGCATCGACATCAATTCCCCGGAGAGCCCAGTAACCTAGGAAGATTATACCACTCCCAATTCCTCTTAAAGGATCCCTACCCGTAAATTGCATAAAAAGATAGGGAATCAACCCTCCAAAAATACAAGTTGATATGGCAGAATATCCATACCCATAGTTTTTCTTAAGAGCTATAATCTCATTAAACCAGGGACGGCTAAACTCCCCGAGGTAATAAATCGCAACTAAGGAAACTCCAACCGCCCATAGGAACAAACCAGGGATCAGATTTTCCTTCATTCCTGCCCCTATTCTTTGCTTAAGATTTCTACTGCCAACCCAATTTAATATTCCTGCCATTATTTCAAAATATCTAAAAGTGGTTTTCAATCGAACCTTTTAAATACTATCCTATTTCTTTTATTCGCACTTGCTAGTGTAGGTAAGTTCCTTTTTCGTGGTATTAAATAACTAGTTACTCTCTCATTTCTCATGAATATCTATGTCCACAAAGATGGGACTCAATATGGGCCCTACACTCTCGAGCAAATTCAACAGTACATCCAGCAAGGATCTTTCACCCTGGAAGACCAAGCCTGCCATGATGGTCAAAACTGGGTACCCGTTGCTCAAGTTCCCGGGATCGCTCCTGCCGCCACAAGTCCTGTTCAGCCAGCAGCGCAACCCGAGACACAGGCAAAGGCTTCAGCTACCAAGAAAAAGACTGTAGCGACTAAGACCAAACAAACGACTTCTTCAATGGCTCAACCTTCCCAGCAAACTACAGCGAAGGCAGCTAAATCAGGAGGCTCTAAAAAGTGGATTATTTTTGGCGGTATAGGTATGGCAGTTGTCGCCATCATTGCTGGTGTATGCTTTGCGATTTTTTCCGGCGGTGATGAAGCTGTAGACAAGGAAGTTGCCGAAAGTAGTGATACGACAAGGAAAGATGCAACCTCGAATGAAGAAGAAGAGACCAAAGAGTCCACACCTACTACTGCCACACAATCCAACATTTCACTGATCGAAAGGATTCCATCTGAGACCGGGGCCGTTTTTCTGGTACGGGTTAATGACCTCCTGGATAAGGGACGCGAAGACATCAAGGCTCTATTACCCCCTGGCTTACCACCGATGGTAGGCAAAGCATTGGAAGATCCATCATCCCTGGGACTCGACATTTCGCAACCCTTACAGATTCATCTGATTCCTCAGGACAACCCAAATCTGGCTCCCTCAGGTGGAATTGCCGGCAAGTTATCAGATAAAGCAAAATTTATGACTACTTTAGAATTGCTCGCCGGGCTGGATGCACCCGAGCAAAAAGATGGCTATCTTCTCTACCAACCACTCGGTGGAGCCGAGGGTTCAGAACCCCAAATTGCAATTGGGTCGGATTTCTTTTTCGCCGGTGGTGCCGATAAACCCTCAGACCGTGAACCAATCATTGAAAAATTCATGACCTCGGATGGCTCCAGTTCATTATCCAAGAGTAATGAGTCTTTCGTCGCTTTTACAAATGAAAGCCATGACCTCAGTATTTGGTTTGGTGGAGACTCCATCTTGGAGACCCTCGGAAGTCAGATCGATAATGCTAGCCTTGATACGCTAAAAGGCGGAAAAGGAACCATTAGCCTCAACTTCGAAGATGGTGAGTTGACCGCTCAGATGAAAGTCGATGCTCCAAACAACGAAATGGTTTACGGTAAAGGAGGCTTCTCTGATGGTATCCTTAAATTTGCTCCTGCAGATGCGATACTTGCTCTGGGCTTTGCTTTTGATCTCTCTAAATTTGTTGAAATCGCGGAGAAGGAAATTCTTCCTGAATTTGGAGATGACATAAAACTGAACGAACCCATGCCTGAACTGGGTGGACTTTCCATTCGCGATGCAATGGGTGCATTCAAAGGAGAATTCCTCGTATCATTAACCGATGTCAAAATGCCAACCCCTGGTGCAGATGGCGGTTTCCCCGGTGGCCCGCCGATGGATGGCCCCGGCGGCGATGCTAATCCTTTCGGTGATCCTGATATGGAAGGTGCTGCCCCTCCGTTCCCCGGACATGGCGGTGGAAGCCCTCCGGGTGGAATGGATCCTGGAGCCATGATGATGGCAGCCATGCCCAAGCCTGAATTTATTGTCGCCGCATCCATCAACACAGAAAAATGGCTTAAGCTCAAAGCAGCACCTCCTCTCGCTATGGGAATGGGGTTGGCGATGATGCAAGGCTATTCCATAACTGAAAAAGATGAATTCCTGCTCATTGCAAGCAAGGATCATCTCCAAGCCGCCCAATCAGGGTCAGTTCAAAACCCGGCAAGCGGAGCAGGTAAGGATCTCTTCGCAAATAATGACTTTGTTTTAAAATTAAATGTCGCTCCAATCCTTAAAATGGATTTACCCATACCTCCGGGTGGCCCGATGGAAATACTCAAAGATATTTCTCATTTGGAAATCGCCTCCAACTCCAGCAAAACCTCCGGAACGGGAATTATGAAATTGGCATTCACAGACAAAAATAAAAATGCCCTGTCCCAGGTCCTAAAAATTGTAAAAGCCATCAACACCATCGTACCTGCTGGTATGAATGGACTCGATGGCATGGACGAAGAGTTTGAATAAAATGAAGGAGGAAGATGTCGAAGATATTGAATCGCTCGACCCTCCTCCACCTGTGGAAGAACCATGGTGCAGCACCTGCCATGGTCTCACTGATTACCGTAGGAAATGGGATACCATCCAGCGAGCAGATCTCGATGGTGGATCCTATTCCGAAAACATCGAGATTCCTTACTGCATTGATTGTGACAAGCCCATGCTTCTTCTATCCACCTGTCGAAAATTGGTATGGTCTGTTAATTCTCTTACCATCCTTGCCTGGCTGATCGGACTTTTGGGAGTCCTTGCTCTTTTCGGATTTTCGCTTGGCTCAATCATCGGACTACTCATCCATGGGGCATGTTGCTACCTGACCAGCCGTCTGCCCCATAAATCAAGACTAACCCTGCAAAGTTATAAAAAAGCCAAGAAAGAAGAGACCCTGAAGGAGCTATTACAAAAGCTCTAGATTACCAGCCAATGCGAATAGATGGACATGTACACTTTGTTGGGGATGGTTCCAATGGTAGCGGTTGCTGGCTTAGATCCAACACCTTGCTGGACCGTATAGTCGAGCCCATCGTGAAGGCTCAGGCTGGTATTTTACAATCCAGTAAGAAACTCGGCGTGGATCAGGCGTATGAGGAAAAACTGATACAATTAATTGACCAGTCCATACTCGATGCCGTTGTCCTGCTCGCTATGGATTATCCTTATGACGAAGATGGAAACTGCCTTAAGGAAAAAGCAAAATTTTATGTCCCCAATGATCATGTGCTCAGCCTCGCAAAAAAATATGCTCAGATCATTCCTGCCTGTTCCATCCATCCAGCCCGTAAGGATGCAATCGAAGAACTGGATCGATGTGCAGAACAAGGAACCAAAGTGCTAAAACTTCTGCCCAACTGTCACAATGTCAACTGCTCGGATACCCGCTACCGAATTTTTTGGGAAAGACTCGCCACCTTGGGACTCCCCTTTCTTGCACACACCGGAGGAGAATTCTCCGTCCCCGTGCTCAACGCAAAATTTGCCGACCCCCGGATTTTACGACTTCCCCTTGAATGCGGAGTCAAAGTAATCGCTGCCCATGGGGCCGGTAAATCTGGACTATGGGATCCGGATTATACCGCGGATCTACTCAAAATGATGGACCAGTTTCCCAACCTCTTCACCGACAACAGCGCCCTGGCCAGTCCGAACCGCTCGCATACAATCCCCGCTCTTCTCGATCCCAAGATTCAGTCACGGGTAATTCATGGAAGTGACTTCCCCATTCCATCCGGTGGTTTTGGTCCCTGGATGGGAAATTTGCTAAGCAGGGCGGATTATTTCAAATCCCGAAAAATCAACAACCCCTTGGAACGGGATCTATTCATCAAAAAAGCGATCGGGTTCAAGGAAAACACTTTCACTGATTTGAGAGAGATACTTCCATAAGGAATTTCATTAGGAAGGCTCACCACGGAATCCGTTGACTAAAGTCACCCCGACCACAATCAAAACAAGTCCAACCATTCCCTGCCAGGAAAGGGTTTGACCAAAGAGAAAATAGCTTAAAACCGACACCAAGAATATTCCCACTCCGCACCAGGTTGCATAAACAATTGTCAGCGGAATTTCCCTCACGGCAAAAGATAGAAAGACAAAAGCGACAACATAACAAACCACCAGAAGTACGCTCGGATAAACCCTGGTGAAATTCTTGGAGTATGGCAGGAGCAAGGTTCCAATAACCTCACACATGATTGCTCCTGCCAGAAATAAATAACTATTCATTTACGAATGAATCCATGAAGGTTAGTTTTTTGAAGAAATAAGATACTTTTCCGTTGTAAAACTTTTTTTCGAAGAAGACAATCAAGTCTTACAGGTTATTTCTCTTTTTATCTCATCCACAATTCTTATGAATGCTGATTCCTCGTCTACTATTGCATTACGAGCAAGTAAAGCTTGGAAAGGTTGGTGGATCGGAACCACAGCCTTCATGATTTTGATTATAATTCTATCCATGTCTGCAGAGGTAATTAATTATATTTGGTGTATTTATATAGCTGTCTTCTTTTTCTTCGTAGGTCTTTTACGAACCTCCAAACATACCAATTTGAAAATTTCCCACTCCTATCTTGAAGGAGGATATTTTTTCAGAAACAGAACATCTTGGGATCGAATTTCAGATGTTTATTCAGATCTGGATTATCTATACTGGGAACAAATTACCAGAAATAAAAAGACCAAGACCTATAAAGTACCTTATGAACACTGGGGAAGGGAGTGTAAGCAAAATGGCAAGCAGGTTTCCAAGGAACTTGCTCTCGAATGGATCCAAAAACTACGGAAAGCCAAATCCATGAGCGAACGAATTGCATTGATTAATGGTTTCGCAACCATCCGAACAATAGTCAAAAAAGAAATTTCAAAACTAGATTCCGAAGAACAAAAAAAAGCAAAAGCATTGTTAAAAAAATACAACAATGCCGGTGGTGAGTATCGAATGGAAAGAAGGAATGAGATTCGGCAATATTTTGAACAAAAAGGCTGGGTACTTCCTCAACCAAAAGTATCAAAAGGTAAAAGAGTGATGGCATGTATCTTCCTCTTTCTACTATTTGGATTTTGGATTTGTTTTTTCATCTTTGCTTTTACCAGGTGAACAAACATGACCGTAATCCTCTTTGATTTAGCCAGATCCGACAGAACGATTAATTGAAAACCTGAACCCAGTGGCCCTGCCCGCTAGGGGCGCACGATGACAAGGGGGGCAAGGAATGGTAGTGAGCACAATGTTGTTATCGCGAGGAAGGAACGCAAGTGACCGACGAGGCAATCCATCGTGTCTCGGAAGACGCGGGCGTAAAATGAGGTTCGGTTAATGAGGAACAGCGTATCCCTACTCTTTTCGCGTTCGTTTTTGTACCTTCTTGTAAATTAAATCATTTTCCCGCTTCCCAAATGTAATCACATAGATGACGAATTCATTTCGATCCACTTCATAGACCAGTCGATACCCTGCAGATCGGAGTTTGATCTTATAATAATTTTTAAAACCTCTCAGTTGATCAGCCTGAACGATTGGATTCACGATTCGCTCACCAAGCTTCTTTTTGAACTGTTCCCGGATAACATCTCCAATTTTATTCCACTCCATCCAGGCACTTGGAAGAAACTTTAGCTTACAAGTCATCCAGAATTACTTCCTTGGCCAATTTCTTCTCCTCTTCTCGTTCATGAATGATGCGGGAAATATTCAAATCATCCAACTCCTCCATCATCTGTTCGTATTTCTCGGCAGGCACCAAGTAAGCAGTCGGTTTATTATGATTCAGGATCGCAATTGATTCACCTTCAGATTCCTCAATCAATTGACTGGGGTTCTTCTTAAGTTCAGAAACACTGGCCGAAAAAGTACTTAATAATGTATTCATTACAGAGTTAAATATAGCGCTTAATTTAGCACTTACAATGAAATGTTACCACTTTGGAGACAAGGATTGTCATTGCGAGGAGGAAGCGGGAGCGGACGACGCGGCAATCCATCGTGTCTTGGTGGACACGTTCGAGGATTGCGGTTCGCTTACTGGCTCACAGTGGATCGCAGCGGGCTACGCCCTCGCGGGGACTAAGTTGGGAAATAAAGGGTGAACTACACCCTCGGGATCACAGGGTGGATGGAATTTTTTTAAATCCATTCTAGCGATGAGCTTGCACCGAATATCTCGAATAGCTAACAATAAATGTATGAGAATTCTTGTTTTACTATCCGTTGTCAGCCTTCTTTTTTGCTCGGTGAATACTGATGCCGCCAAACAGAGTGCCAAACCAAATGTTATTTTAGTCCTTGTCGATGACATGGGTTGGATGGACTTGAGCTGTCAGGGTTCAGACTTTTACCGGACTCCGAATGTGGACAGGTTGGCCAAGGAGGGAATGCTTTTTACCAATGGATATGCCGCTTGTGCGGTATGCTCTCCCACCCGTGCTGCAGTTCAAACCGGTCGTTATCCCCATCGGCTCGGGGTGACAGATTGGATACGGTCCCTTTTCCAACGGGGCGGATTAGGCACACCCGAGAAGAATCCGACGGAATATGTCGGTGGGAAAAACCGAAAACTGCTCTGCCCACCCAATCCGTACTGGATGGAAAGTTCCGAAATCACGATTGGAGAAGCCCTGCAAAAAAATAAGTACAAAACTGCATACATTGGAAAATGGCATTTGGGGGATGAGGCATGGTACCCGGAAAACCAGGGATATCATGAAAACTTTGGCGGATGTGATTATGGACAGCCTCCATCGTTTTTTGATCCCTATAATAATCCCAAACATAAACACCCCACCATTCGGGCCGGTATTCATAAATTACCCGGTCGAAAGAAAGGAGAATATCTAACTCACCGGGAAGCGGATGAAGCGGTAAAACTGATCCACCAGTGGAAAGACCAGCCTTTCTTTATTCAGGTATCCCACTATGCGGTACATACTCCAATTCAGGCGATTCAGGAGGTTGCGGATAAATACAAATTTAAGGAGGGAATGTCCGAAACGAACCGGAAATATGCCGCGATGGTGGAATCAATTGATGACTGTATGCGGGACATGCTCGCCGAGTTGAAGAAGCACGGAATTGACGACAACACCCTGATTATTTTTACCAGTGATAATGGCGGGCTCGACCGTAACGGTGGTCCCACTGAAAATGCTCCCCTGAGGAGCGGCAAAGGATATTGTTATGAGGGGGGAATCCGCGTGCCCTTCCTTGCCCGTTGGCCAGCCAAGATTCCGGCAGGCAAAAAATCGGACTTTCCAGTTTCCTCGATCGATTTATTTCCGACCATTATGGAAGCTACTGGAACCACACTGCCCAAGGACCGGCCCATTGACGGGCTCTCCCTGACGAACCACTTAATCAGTGGTGGAAAGAAATCCCCAAAACGGGAAACCCTGATCTGGCACTTCCCGCATTACCGGCATGCTCCCGGTCCCTACTCCATTATTCGGAAAGGCAATTTCAAATTGATTAAATTCTGGGAGGGAATTTATGAACTCTATGACCTGAAGAACGATTTGGGGGAAGCGAATAACCTCGCCGAAAGTAAACCCGGTATCGTTAAAAAACTGGAGAGCGAACTCATTGTCCGATTAAAAGCAGACGGAGCAAAATTGCCCAGAAAAAATCCGGAATTTCAAAACTGAGCGAAAAATCTTTTTGTCTTGAGAATGTAATTTTATATTCTGTATTTTTATTCTCCTCCCAATAAAAATGTTAAAAGCTTTTAATCTGTTCGCAGGAATTCCGGTTCTCCTATTCCTGCCTGTATTAGTTTTAATGGGTAAGGTCGATTTCAACCGACAAATTAGGCCTATTCTTTCCGATAAGTGCTACAAGTGCCATGGTCCGGATGCAAAGAACCAGAAGTCTGATTTCCGAATTGATTCATTTGAGGAGGCGATTAAGGAGCATAATGGATTTGTGGGACTAACTCCGGGTAGCCTGGAAGATTCTGAAATTCATTGGCGGATTTACAGTGATGATGCAATCGATGTGATGCCACCCCCGGAAAGTAAGCTACCCCTTACTGAAGCAGAGAAAAAACTAATTGATCAATGGATCAAAGAGGGTGGTAAATATGACAAGCACTGGTCTTTTCAGGCTTTGCCTCAATCTGTAGATGTACCCGAATCCAAACATCCCAGTCCAAAGAATGAAATTGATCACTTCATCTCCAGACTGCTTGAGAAGTCCCCCCTTCACAGCAGTAGGGAAACGGATAAAATTACCTGGTTACGAAGAGTCACATATGACCTTACCGGACTTCCGCCCTCGTTAAATGATGTGGACGCTTTTCTGGCGGATGCATCGAAGGATGCCTACGAAAAGGTGGTCAATCGCCTCCTTAATACCGATGAATATGCCGAGCGGATGACTTCGGAGTGGCTGGATGTGGCACGATATTCCGACACATATGGCTACCAGGTCGACCGGAACCGAAATGTCTGGCAATGGCGGGACTGGGTCATTCAATCCTTCCACAAGAATCAGGCATACGATCAGTTTGTGACCGAACAGATTGCCGGAGATCTTATCCCCAATGCCACACGGGATCAGATCCTCGCGACCTGTTTCAATCGACTGCACCCTCAAAAGGTCGAGGGTGGAAGCGTACCGGAAGAATTCCGGATCGAGTATGTGGCGGATCGGGTGCATACCTTTGGCACTGCCTTTCTCGGACTCACCATGGAGTGTACCCGTTGCCATGACCACAAGTATGATCCGGTCACCCAAAAGGATTATTTCTCATTATCCGCCTTTTTTAATAATATAGACGAAGCGGGTCTGTACTCTTATTTCACTGGTTCGACTCCCACCCCAACTCTGGAACTTGGTGATTTACCAAGTGATCAGAAAATTAAATCGGCTCAGGAAAACCTTGAGTTATTCAATCAATCAAAAGATGTGGATACCGCCTTTTCCAGCTGGATTAATGATGTAAAAGCCGAGACGATTGGTCTTGCCCATTATTATTCCAAACCGATAAAGCAGTCCGACCTGAATAAAACTGAAACTGAACTTAATCTGCTCACTCTCAAACCTTCCCTTTGGCTCGATGCCAATGAGTACAACAGTACTTCCGGAACCTGGAATGATCTGAGTGGAAATCAGAACCATGCGAAAAGACATGCCTCACCTAAGCCGGAGACTCATAAAAATAGCGGGTTACAGGTGGTCAGATATCATTCGAAATCGAATGATTATCACGAGTTTAAGGAAATCAAAAATATCCGAACCGTATTCTGGGTAATGAGTAAGACCAGCGGTAATTCCGGTTCTCCCTTATGTCATCCGAACGCTCATCATTTTTATTCCAACGGCGACAAATTCTGGCACCCCCAGCATACCCATGAACATATCCGAAAAGGGAACCTGCGAATCAACGGAATGGAAGCCAATGCCGAATCGAACTATCCCAACAAACTGGCGGTGGTCTCCCTGCGTACGAAGGGAAATGTGATCGCCAGTCGAATGGGTAGGGACCGCAATCACGGAGGAAAATATAACTGGAATGGGGAGATCGGAGAGGTCCTCATTTTTTCAAATGTCCTTAATGAGGAGCAGATTAAAAGGGTGGAAAATCATCTTATTGAAAAATGGAAGGTGAAAAGAGAAACAGATATTCAATATGCCAAACCGATGGCTTATCTCTCTTTTGATGATCGAAATGGGAACCGTTACCCGAACTTGGCAGACCGTTCAAAGGATGCTTCGACCAACGGGAATAACAAAGAGGTGGAAGGAAAGTTCGGGAAGGGAATTCATTTTAGCGGGGACGATGTTCTAAATTTCCCATCTGGGTTTGGAGACTTTAACAGGCACCAGACTTTCACGATGGCGTTTTGGGTTAACTCGACACAGGAATTGAAACGCGGAGTCGTTGTTCGCCGGTCCAAGGCATGGACGGATGCTGCAAGCCGAGGGATAGAAATATTAATTGAAAATGGGCGGCTGTCCCCTGCCCTGATTCATTTTTGGCCGGGGAATGCCATCCGCATTCGATCCAAAAATAAACTTCCCCTTAACAAATGGACTCATATCGGGCTGACCTACGACGGATCTAGCCGTGCAAGCGGCCTGCAACTTTTTGAAAATGGAAAACTGGCAAGCACTGAAGTGATCAGGGATCACTTAACCCGGGAAATCACCGGTGGTGGGGATCCATTTATTGGCTTTGCCCAGAGGATGCGGGATCGTGGATTTAAAAACGGTATGCTTGACGAGTTCTACCTGTTTAACCGGGTAATTTCGAATTCTGAAATCGAGAAATTGGCAGGACTTAGTAAAAAGATTGATGATTCCGCAGTGAGGGAAATATTTTTACATTCCGCGCACAAGCCAAGCATGGTTGCCAGACAGACACTGTATAGAGAGAGGAAAAGTTTTGGGGATCAGCGCCAGCGGCTTTCTGAAATAATGGTAATGAAAGAAATGTCCGGTTTACGGGAGACTCACATTTTAGATCGTGGTCATTATGAAAACCGTGGAAAGGTGGTAAACCGGGCAACCCCTGATGTCCTTACTCCTTTTCCAGATGGTGCTCCTAACGACCGGTTGGGCTTGGCAAGATGGTTAACTTCCTCGGACCATCCCCTACTCGCCCGGGTAACCGTCAATCGCTACTGGCAGATGATTTTTGGTCGCGGACTGGTCTCCACATCGGAGGATTTTGGCATGCAGGGAAAGCCACCCTCGCATCCTGAATTACTTGATTGGCTGTCCAGAGATTTTGTTAAGTCCGGATGGAATCTTCATCATCTGCTCAAAAAAATGGTTCTTTCCCATACCTATCGACAGGAAAGTAAGATTATGCCCAACGCCCAGGAAATTGACCCGGAGAACCTGCTTCTTAGTCGGGCTCCCGCGTATAGGCTCCCTGCTGAAATGATCCGGGACAGTCTCCTCGCTCATAGCGGATTATTGCATAAAAAAATCGGCGGCCCGGGTGCGAAGCCCTATGATTTAAAAGTATCTTTTAAACCGATTAATCCAGACGGCGCCCCCAATGTTTACCGTCGGAGTGTCTACACCTTTTGGAAACGAACCGGTCCCACTCCTGTAATGATGGCCCTGGATGCATCCAAGCGGGATGTCTGCACGGTACGTCGTGAACGGACCGACTCAGCATCGCAGGCCCTGATCATGCTTAATGGTACCCAATTTGTGGAAACCGCTCGGGCAACTGCGGATATACTTATCCAAAATCACGGAACCACCAATCCAAATGACTTGATTCAGGAAGCATTCAAAAAACTGACCAGTCGATCACCCAGTGAGCGGGAATCCAAAATTCTCCAAAATTTATTGGAGGAACAAAAAAAATATTTCACCGATGATCAAGAAACAGAAAAATTTCTGAAGGTTGGCTATTACCAAGCAAAAGCAAAAGACAAGAAATATTTAGCCGCAGTGACCAGCTTGGTATCAACCTTGATGAATTTTGATGGAACCCTTTCCAAAAGATAAAATAAAGTATGAATCAAAATAAATGCACCGGTTTTGAGTCCCCACTTGGTTTGCCCCGTAGAAACTTCCTTCAGCGTTTTGGTGGAGGACTGGGTGGATTGGCCCTGGCCAACATGCTTCATGCAGAAACCGGCTCCGGTTTACACCATCCCGCTAAAGCCAAACGGGTGATTTATTTATTCCAATCCGGTGGACCCTCTCAAATTGATCTGTTTGACCACAAACCAAGGTTAAATGAAGAAACGGGGAAGGAGCTTCCCGACTCCGTCCGCAAAGGACAGCGATTAACCGGTATGTCTGGAAATCAGGCCAGCCTTCCCTTAGTTGGTTCTCCCTTTAAGTTTTCCCAGCATGGTAAGAGCGGTCAATGGATCAGCGAATTATTGCCAAACACTTCAAAAGTGGCGGACGATATGTGCATTGTGAATTCAATGTACACCGAAGCGATTAACCACGGTCCGGGGGTCACTTTTATGCAAACCGGCTCCCAATTCCCCGGTCGTCCGAGTATGGGGTCATGGATGTCCTACGGTCTTGGATCGATAAATGAAAACCTGCCTAATTTCGTAGTCCTCAAAACAAAGGGTAAAGGTGGACAGCCGTTGGTTTCCAGACTATGGGGGAGCGGCTTCCTACCTGGTAAACATGCGGGAACCCGCTTCCGGGCGGATAAAGATGCCATTCTCTACCTGAACAGCCCGGAAGGAGTTTCAGCGGAAGGAAGGCGTAATATGCTGGATCGTTTAAAAGAACTCCATGAACTCCAACTTGAAAAAACCGGAGATCCCGGTCTTGAAACGAAAATTGCCCAGTACGAAATGGGGTATCGAATGCAAAGCTCGATTCCTGAAGTCACCGCCATTGAAAAGGAACCCGAGTCCACTTTTAAACTTTATGGAGAAGATGCACGCAAACCGGGAACTTTCGCCGCAAATTGTCTACTCGCACGGAGGTTAGCAGAAAAAGGAGTCCGGTTCATTCAACTCTATCATCCCGGATGGGACCAGCACGGCGGATTACCTGGAGGAATCAAAAAACAATGCAAGGAAACTGATCAGGCATCCTATGCACTGGTTAAAGATCTAAAACAAAGAGGAATGCTCGAAGACACCTTGGTCATTTGGGGAGGAGAATTTGGACGGACCAATTATTGCCAAGGAAAATTCAACGGAACCAATTTTGGCCGCGACCACCACCCCCGAAATTTTTCAACATGGTTTGCCGGTGGGGGAATTAAACCTGGTATGACCTATGGGCAATCAGATGATTATTCTTATAGTGTGGCAGAAGGAGGCGTCCATGTTCACGACTTCCATGCAACCATTTTACATTTACTCGGTATAGATCACGAACGTC
>Ga0233432_10000761_pt1 | contig 31001 bp, 16 predicted proteins | sample SI_122_August201_6_FD_179870 | JGI IMG/M metagenome (GOLD analysis project Ga0233432, IMG submission 179870) | Seawater microbial communities from Saanich Inlet, British Columbia, Canada - SI_122_August2016_10_MG | ecosystem: Environmental > Aquatic > Marine > Inlet | place: Canada: British... | reverse complement strand
ATGGCGTAACCCTTGTGAATGGCACGCCGTATCGCTTCCGAGTCCGAGGGGTAACTAGAGTTGGAGAAGGTGAGAATTCACCACAATCTGCCGCTATCACACCGCTTCGTCTGCCAACAGCTCCTCTGAATTTGGCTGTGGTTACAGGAAATGCACAACTCGACTTCTCGTGGACTGCACCCACAGATGATGGTGAGGATTTGGCCGGTACAGATTCAATCGTGGATTATTTGGTTGAATATTCTTCAGACGCTGGGGCGACGTGGACAGCTCACACTTCAAACCCAACGTCATCACCAGTGACAGTTACTGGTCTCACAGGCGGTGTTGGATACTTACTGCGGGTTGCAGCGAGAAATGCTCGCGGCCAAGGTGACTATGCAACAACAACTGTTGCAGAGACTCCACAGGGTGTGCCTGGTCTGGTACAGAATCTATTACTTGTTGCAGGCGTTGGTGAAGTCACGTTGGACTGGGACGCCGGTACAGATGGTGCTCTTGGTATTGATGAGTATGTTGTGAAGTTCTCGATCAACTCATCTGCTTTTGTTGATAACAACTGGAATTCAAACGTGGCGGGCCCAGTAACCGAGTCTGGTTTAAGCACTGGTGATAGTGTCGTTGCACAAGTCTTTGCAAAAAATGGTAACGGGGATGGACCGGTTGCCACGTCGAACACGGTGGTTGTAGCTGGTACTCCTGGTGTTGTGACTGGCCTCGTATTTACTGAAGAAGATGGTGCGATTGCACTCAGCTGGACAGCGCCAGCTGATACGGGTGGATATCCGGTCGAGGATTACATCATTGAATCAACGTCTGACGGCGGAGCAACGTGGGTCGCCGAGTCGGATATCTCAAACGCAACGACTGCTACCATCAGCAGCCATAATGGTGTGCCGCTTGTAAATGGAAATGAATATTCATTCCGTGTGAGCACAAAGACATCAATTGCAACTGGCAGCTCAACCGAAATTACCGGTGGTCCTGCCGTGCCGCATACACTTCCGAGTGCTCCTGTGCTGAATACGCCAACGTCTGATGATGGTTCAATTGGTATGACATGGTCAGCCCCTGATAATGGTGGCAAGCCAATTACTGACTATGTCGTCCAGTATAAGCGTGCCTCTCGAACAGAGTGGAGTACCTTTACAGACGGAACTTCGACAGCGACGTCAGCAACAATTACTGGTGTCAATAATGGTGTCTCATATGTAGTGCGAGTTGCCGCTGTGAATCAGAAAGGTCAGGGGCCGTGGTCAGCAGAGTCAAGCGATGTTGTGCCGGGTAATGTTCCTGTTCAAGTTACTGATTTGGCAGCAACTGCACAGGACGGAGCTGTTGGCTTAACGTGGACTGTCCCAACATCAACACTGACAGTCACCAGTCATCAGATTCAGTACAAGAAACAGTCGGATTCGACCTGGACCACTTTCAGTGGCACTATTGCGATTGAAGAGTCAGTTGCGACGGCCACGGTGACCGGGTTAGACAACGGTGTTGTCTATAGCTTTGAAGTCGTCGCAGTGAACGCAGTTGGTTCTTCACCAGCAGCTACTGTTTCAGCCGAACCGTTTGAATTGCCTGGTGTTGTGCAAAATCTTACAGCATCAAATGCCGGAAACCGTGTCAATCTGACTTGGAGTGCTCCTACGTCAGACGGCGGTAGTGATATCACGGACTATGCTGTTCAATACAGACTAGCGAGTAGTTCGACGTGGCTTACATATAATGACGGAGTTTCGACAGGCCTCTCAGCAAATGTAGCCGGGCTTTCTGTTGGTCAATCGTATGAGTTCCAGGTTGCTGCAATCACACGCTTCGGAACGGGTGCATACGCACAGTCAGGGACTGTTACCGTTGGATCAGTGGCACCAGCACCCGCTCGAGTGAGTGCATGGCGAGATGGTAATAATATTCAGGTGCTGTGGGATCTAGTGACAATGCCCGCAGGTGTAACCTTCCAGTACTATCAGATTCAGTATCGGGAGGTAGGTACAAGTGCGTGGTCTAATATTGCGACAGATACATTTAATAGCGAGTTACTCTCTGGCAGTAACTTTACACGCGGCAAGACGTATCAGTTCCAGGTGGCAGCCGTAGCGAATACTGGAACAGGAGCGTACAAGATATCAAACAATGTCACCTACTGAGTGATAGCGGCTCCACCAAGTAATCTGTGACGTGCGATTACCAGCGGCCTTCGAGCCCAAGTGTAAGGCCTTGGACAACTGTGCCACCGTCTTGAAGAACCAGTGGATCACCTGTTGTTGAGACAGGCAATGAGAGCTGTCGAGTTGGCTGTGCTATGCCTTGAAGCCAGAACACAAGATAGCCAAAACGGAAATCGAGATTTGAAGTCAGTGGGAGTACACCCGTAAAGCCAAGTTCGCCTACGAACGCTGCTGGCGAGGGTGAGTCATATCCCGATATCTCAACACCAGCCCCGTTTTGCTGATAAATTTGCCGAGAGAGTGCCTCGTTCCAGTAGGCACCACCCTTAAGAACCGACTCAACGTGCAGCCAGCGGTTTGAGTACAGCAGGGCATCGATACCGATCTGGCCACCGTAGAGATTGTTCACCGTTCGAGAGGACCAGTCATCAGTAAAGATTGGCCCCGTGGTTGTATTAAGTGCAAATGATTCAGTCCATTCGAGCCAGCGAACACCACAGATAAACTGAACATTTCCAGCCGCCATCGGAGTTCGACTGTTCACTTCGATTGTTTGAATGCTGCTGGTCAGATTTGCAGTGCCAGTTTCAAAACTAGAACTATTTCCAATTAGGTCGCTAGCAGCATATGCGGAGAGGGCACCGGTGTCAGGAAGCAGTTTTTCGCTTTGGAAGCTCCAGGCGCCGAGGTACCCAAACTCGATGGCACTACCGCAGGCATCTTTTCGAAAGAGTTGGATACGTGGGCCAGCGGCCATGCCGCTTTCTAATTGATTCGCATTCAAAATTGACGATCCAACTGGCCCTGGTCCAGTGATAACAAGTTCCCTGCTGTATGGTGCACTTCGCCACAGCATGACGGCATCGGCACGGCCTGTCCAGCAGGCTGGTCCGCAGCAACGGCAGCCCTTTTTGCATGCATGAAGAAGGTTTCTATGGCCACATTTCATGTGGTTACAGGCAGCATTGCATGCGTTGCTCCATGTATTCAGACCATGGGTCCAGTCCCAGGTGCCATTGTCATCACACAGTGGCTGAGCGTATAGATCTCCAGAGACGACCCATTCAGATTCTAAAGTGTCAGACTGTCTGGTATCAGTATCATCAATGACTGCGACTGATGCACCACCAGTGGACCAGCTGCTCTCATCTTCTGAATCTTCAGCAATCGGTTGAAGAATTGAGCGGGTGCTTGGCTCACCAACAATTCCATCGAATGAAAGTGCTTCAGAGGCAAGTTGTGATGGGTCCGGTGCCATTCGTGGCATGCGGATTCTAGGTGCAGGAACACTGGCTTGTCTGTCTTCGACAATATATTCAGTAGCGACTGTCATGCGCATACCAAAGCCTAGTCCAGTACATGTGAACACAATGGCATAAAAAAGTCGGCTGAGAGACGAGGCCCTCAGAATCCTAGTTTCCATGAAATGCCTGATCAATTGACGGCTCATGATGGCAACGATTCCGCTCAGTGTTGGAAAAATCCGAAACATCAACGGATTCATCGTCAACGCATCACAACGATCGTGACAAACATTTGTAGTAGAGAACCTGGAGAAGAATGAGGAACCAGGAGGTACCGGAAACCTGGAAAGCCTGTAGGGTTTTGAGAAGTACTTTACAACTTTTTGTGGTCATCCGAAGGTTGTACATTCATGTGCGTGTCTGATGCATGCCGTAGCGTATGGTCGCGCACTTCGGGGTTTGCGTGGCTCCATCGCTACAGAAACCAGCAGGTGTTAGAGGATACTTACGTGGCTTGCCCCAAGGCGTTAAAGCAACTCGATGCCCCACATTCTGAGTCCATGCCTCTGGAAGGACTAAACGTGTGAGCTCTATCTTCTTCAACAATGATCCCCAAAAGGAGGGCTGGAGCGAGCTCTTGCGGTCATACAAAACTCTGAAGTGCCTCACCCGTGTAACTTCGGAGTAGCTTCTTTTGTTTTTGTTTTGCCCAACGCTCGGCGTGAATAAAGATGTCTTCAGGTGGGCCTTCGGCCACAATCTGTCCACCGCCATCGCCGGCTTCCGGCCCCATGTCAATCACCCAGTCAGCAGCTGCAATCACTTCAAGATTGTGTTCAACAACAATCACCGTGTTGCCTGCCTCAACCAATCGCTCAAGCACATGCAGCAGCTTTTCGATGTCAGAAAAATGCAGGCCGGTGGTCGGTTCATCAAGAATATACAGCGTGCTGCCAGTACCCGGTTTTGCCAGTTCTCGTGAAAGTTTGACACGCTGTGCCTCACCACCAGAAAGCTGTGGTGCCGGCTGACCAAGTGTCAAATACCCAAGGCCAACATCTACAAGTGTTCCAAGGATACGGGCAATCTGTGGAGCAGATTCAAACAACAAAGCAGCCTCAGCAATGCTCATTTCAAGCACATCCGCAATCGACTTGCCATGCCACTTGGCATGTAACGTCTCTGCAGAATATCGCCTGCCTTTACAAGTCTCACACTCAACCCACACGTCAGGCAGGAAATGCATTTCGACCCGTCGACGCCCAAGTCCGTCGCAGGCTTCACAACGGCCTCCCGGCACATTGAAGCTAAATGTGCGTGGCGTGAACCCGCGTGTTCGAGACTCCGGAACCTTTGAAAACAATTGCCGAATAGGGTCAAAGACACCCGTATAGGTCGCTGGCGTTGAACCCGGGGTCGAACCAATGGCGTCCTGGTCCACAAGAATCACCTTACTGATCTTGTTCATGCCTTTGATGGAATCATGAGCACCGGGCTGCTCTCGTGAGGCATGAAGCCTTCGAGCAACTGCTCGCCAGAGTACATCAAGCACAAGTGACGTCTTGCCAGATCCACTCGGCCCAGTGACCGCGGTCATGACACCCAGCGGAAATTTCACATCAAGATTCTTGAGTGTGCGATGTCGAATGCCCTTGAGCTCCAGCCATTCTTCCGGCTCACGTCGTCCATGCTCATTCTTCTGTTCAAGCACGATGTCACAGGCACGTTTTTTCGAGAGATATGGCCCAGTAATACTGGTCTTTGTCTTTTCAAGCTTCTTGGGGGTTGCCTGTGCGACAATCATGCCACCTTCACGACCACTTCCTGGCCCAAAGTCGAGACAGTTGTCAGCTGCATTGACCACGTCACGATCGTGTTCAACAACCACAATCGTATTGCCAAGATCACGCAGTCGCACCAGTGCCTGAATAAGACGGTGCGTATCACGTGGATGAAGACCAATGGTCGGTTCATCAAGGACATAGAGCACACCAGTGAGCCCACTGCCAACCTGTGCCGCAAGCCGAATCCGCTGCATTTCGCCACCGGAAAGACTGCCTGCTGGCCGGGCCATATCAAGATACTCAAGCCCGATTTCATCAAGGAACAGAGCACGACTGGTGAGTTCACGGAGCAGATCTCCAGCGATTGTTCGCTCATCATCATGTAACGAAATGGTAGCGAGCTCTTTTGCCAGCCTGCCCAGCGGCATTCGGCACCAGACATCAAGAGTACGACCCCACAAGGTGACGGAGCTGGCTTCAGGTGTCAGTCGACTACCACCACATTCGCTACACGGCACCTCACCCATGACAGCATCGACCTTCCGTCGCACCGCAGCGACCATTCGTGATGCATCTTCGCAGGCAGCCTCAAGGCCCTTGAACTGAAACGAAAACCATGGGCCTCGCCCCGGTGTACCACGCGGGCGTTTGACATCAATCCATTTTTCACCCGTTCCCTCAAAAAGAACCCGCTGCTGGAGCCCAGAAAGTTCATTCAGCGGAACATCACCCGGTAATCCAGCGGTTGTACAAAGCGCTGAAAGCATTGTCTTACTAAGCGGTTGATTAATATCAGGCCACAAATCAAGTGCTCCATCAAGTAATGACAACGACGCATCGCGAACAAGCGACTGGTGTTCAACACCTGTCCGTGTGCCAAGACCATCACAGACCGCACACCAACCGAGCGGGCTGTTAAATGAAAACTCTCTCGGCTCAAGCGGCCGAAACCCCTGGCCACACTCTGGGCAGGCAAGAAAACGACTATGAATATCAATCGGCCAGTCTGGTTCTTCCAAAGGGTTACCGTGCCCATCATCAACTGCACGTGCCACAAACAGCGTCCCGTTCCCTGCTTCAAAGGCAGCTTCAACACTCTGGGCAATGCGGCTGCGTTCTTCAGGATTCGAAGTGATTCGATCAATCACGAGTTCGAGCCGATGTTTCTTTTTGCGATCAAGAGGAGGGTTCTCATCAAGACGATAGGTTGTCCCGTCAATTCTCAGTCGTACGTACCCAGCAGCCTTGAGCCCAGCAAGAAAACTCTCCGGAGTCTGCCCGATCTTGAGTTCAACTGGAGCCAGCAACAGCATTCGTGTTCCTTCTGGAATATTTAGAATGCGATCGACGGACTCATCGACGCTTTGTGCACCAACAGGCACGCCACATTCCGGGCAGTGCATGACACCAAGCCGAGCCCCAAGCACACGGAAAAAGTCATACATCTCGGTCAAGGTGCCAACAGTCGATCGTGGCGTACTACCAGTTGAGCGTTGTTCAATGGCAACGGCTGGAGCCAAACCCTCAATGCGCTCAAAGATCGGCTTTGGTACCTGGCCAACAAACTGCCGAGCATACGGCGAGAGACTCTCGACATACCGGCGCTGACCCTCAGCGTATAACGTGTCAAACGCAAGCGATGTCTTCCCGGAACCACTCGGACCGCAGCACACAGTGATTGCCCCTCTCGGAAGATCAGCATCTACATGTTTCAGATTATGTTGTGCTGCACCACGTACCATCATCGACGACGGCCCCGGATCACGGGATTGCTTTTCAATGGCAGTGAGTGATTTTTTTACAGCTCGCTCAATCGCCGCAGGTGTCACAGCAGTTGATTTTCGTGGTGGACGGCGTTTTTTCGATGCGTCCTGTTTTGCAAGTTCCTTCGCCTGAGCCAACACCGGTTTGAGTGCCCTGCCAGTTTCTGATGCACGCGTTCGAGCGACTTTTTCAGGAGGACCCTCAACCACAATGCGTCCACCACCACCGCCACCCTCGGGCCCTAAATCAATGACATGGTCTGCCCGTTTCACCACATCAAGATTATGTTCAACAACAAGTACTGTGTTTCCTGCTTCTACAAACCGGTCAAGAACCTCGACAAGTTGTCGGACGTCATGCATGTGAAGGCCGGTGGTCGGCTCATCTAAAATATAAAGCGTGTTCCCGGTGGAACGCTTTGCGAGTTCTCGAGAAAGTTTGACCCGCTGTGCCTCACCTCCTGAGAGTGTCGGCGATGGCTGCCCGAGATGGAGGTAGTCGAGCCCGACATCACAGAGCGTCTGGAGTTTTCGTGCAATGTCTGGAGCATCGGTAAAGAATTCCAGTGCTTCGCCCACTTCCATCGCCAGAATATCAGCTACATTCTTTCCTTTCCAGCGAACTTCAAGTGTGTCTTGTGCAAAGCGAGTACCACCGCACACATCACAGGTGACCCAGACATCGGCAAGAAAGTCCATGTCCAACCGCGTTGACCCATGCCCCTCACATGCACCGCAGCGACCACCAGCAACATTGAATGAAAATCGGCCAGCCTTCCAGCCACGACGGCGAGCATCGGGCAGCATCGTGAAGAGTTTGCGAATGTCATCCCACACTTTGACATAGGTTGATGGGTTGCTTCGTGGCGTGCGGCCAATAGGGGATTGGTCGATGACAATCACCTTGTCGAGCTGCTCACCACCAACGAGAGCATCAAAGTCACCAGGGACAGCAGCATCACTCCCGAGCATGCTCCGCAAGGCTGGCTCAAGCACATCACTTACAAGCGAACTCTTGCCACTTCCCGAAACGCCAGTCACACAGACAAACAGCCCAAGTGGAATCTCAACATCAATACCCTTTAAATTGTTGTGGCGAACACCCTCGAGAATGAGTGTTCGGTCATCAGGAGTGCGTCGTGTTTCTGGCAGAACAATGGCATCACGTCCTGAGAGGAAAGCCCCCGTAATACTGCGACTGCTCTTTTCAATGTCTTGCGGTGAACCGGCGGCAACAACCTCGCCACCACGCTTTCCAGGGCCAGGACCGAAATCAATCACCCAGTCAGCAGCTCGAATGGTTTCTTCGTCGTGCTCAACAACAACAACGGTATTGCCCTTGTCGCGGAGTGCTTCAAGGGCACCGAGTAGTTTTGTATTGTCTCGAGGATGCAAGCCGATTGATGGTTCATCGAGTACGTAGAGCACACCTGAAAGCCCTGACCCAATTTGTGCAGCGAGTCGGATTCGCTGGCTTTCACCTCCGGAAAGTGTCGGAGCCTTTCGATCAAGTGCAAGATAGCCCAATCCCACCTGATCAAGAAACTGCAGGCGACTGCGGATTTCTTTGAGGAGTTCTGTGGCAATCACCTGCTGCGTGTCGTCGAGAATGAGGTCTGACACAAATGTCCGAGCGTCACTGATGGGTAACGCACAGAGTTTGTCTAACGACAGTTCCCACCTTGTTGCCTTGGTCTTTTTCTGTGTGCGAGGTGTTTTCTTTTTCTTCTTGGTTTGTGGAAGTACCGTTGGGCATAAAGCACCTGACGTGATCCGAACAGATCGCGATTGTGGTGAAAGTCTGGCACCATCACATACATGACAGTGCTTTACGCTCATGTATTTCTCAAGCATGCGACGGATGATCCCACTTTTTGCATTTCGCCAACGATTCGTCAGCATTGCAAGAATGCCCTCGAACTTCGTCTTTGCACCCCGTTCAGCACGACCACGCCGCCATGACACCTGAATAGTCTCCAATCCCGTTCCATGAAGCCAGATTTTTTTCTGGGTGGGTGTCAGTTCCTGCCATGGTGTGTCGAGCATCACACCAGCGTCGTAGCCCTTTTTTTTCTCAGCGTGAGCACCAACCGAGTTCAAAAGTCGACGTGTCCATCGTGGCATGTCACGGAATCGCCCGAGGACTCCGAAACACCCTTTTTTAATGGAACGAGTTGGCTCGACAATCAATTTCTTGGCATCAATGCCATAGATATCGCCAAGGCCATCACACGCAGAACAGGCTCCAAGTGGACTGTTGAAACTAAAGAGTTGGGGTTCCGGCGTGTCGTAACTGACTCCACACGAAATGCACGCAAACTGACTTGAGAGTGTCAGGTCATCTGGCTCTTCGCCCTCCTTGAGTTTGTCTTGTGTCACAATCACTTGGCCACCACTTGTGCGGATGGCAAGTTCAACGGCCTCAGCAAGACGACTTCGTGTTTCTTCTGATACGGTAAAACGATCAACGACAACTTCAACCGTGTGTTTAAATTGTTTTTCAAGAGCTGGTGGATCTTCAACACGATGGACATTTCCATCAACGCGGGCACGTGTAAACCCTTGACGCACCAGGTCGGTGAAGAGGTCGCGGTGTGTCCCTTTGGCCTGCCGAACAAGTGGTGCAAGAATCATTGCATGCTCTCCAGTTCGCGACTGGATAATCCTTTCAACAATCTGGTCTCTTGGTTGAGCTTCCAGAATATTGCTGCATGTAGGGCAGTATGACGTGCCAATCCGTGCATAAAGAACTCTCAAGAAGTCATGGATCTCAGTCATGGTTGCGACTGTGGATCGCGGATTGTGACCAGCTGATTTTTGGGCAATCGAAATTGAGGGTGAGAGACCAGTGACGCTGTCAACATCTGGTCTTGGAAGTTGGCCCAGAAACTGGCGGGCAAACGTTGAAAGACTTTCGACGTATCGGCGTTGCCCTTCTGCGTAAAGCGTGTCAAAGGCAAGGCTCGATTTACCTGAGCCGCTTACTCCTGAAAGGCACACAAGTCGGCCTCGTGGGAGGCCAACAGTGACATCACGAAGATTATGTTCTCGAGCGCCACGAACAATGATCGGAGGGGCTTGCATGCGTGAAGTGGTGTGCTACCAAAATGAAGGGAATATACGACATTTACATTGTAGACCGTGGACCCCATCGTGAGACACCCACCTTGCTAGACACCCACCCTTACGGTGCGTACGATCAGGAACCGAAGAGGCGAGGACACATCGATTCTTCTCTTGGGGCGGTAGCTCAACTGGGAGAGCGCGGCGTTCGCAATGCCGAGGTTGGGAGTTCGAGCCTCCTCCGCTCCACTTTTTTGTAAGAAAATACAAATCAGGCTAAAAAAAGCCAGATTTTATGTCATGTAAAGAGAACATAATGCAATACGTGCCGTTTAAAAAGTGCTGAAACACTGGCATAACGATTGAACCAATCAAGGTGATGACGGAGCCGGAGTATCAGAGATTAGAATCCGCCGGATAGGATAACGATCTCTACATTTTTTCTTGGGTAATATTTCTATCCGATGTATCGTGCTGATATGGCAACAGTGTCTGATCCCTCTACTATCTTAATGCTCCGTGTGCGTGATGGGGATGCTGAGGCGTTTGAGCAACTCGTTGCACTCTGGCAGCCTCGACTCGTCACCCTTTTTATGAATCATGTGGGTGATCATTCTACGGCAGAAGATCTTGCCCAAGAAGTCTTCCTGCGAGTGTACAGAGCTCGCCATCGATACGAGCCAAAAGCGAAGTTCACAACGTGGGTTCATACGATTGCAAATAATATTGCCAGTGATCTTCGCCAAAGAGCATATCGTCGAAAGGAATGGGGGGTTGTTGCAAACCCTTCAGCCTCAGGGAATATGGTAGGTCTTGACCAAATGGCCGTTGCAGCAAGTGGACTGCTACCAACTCGCCAGCTTGATCAAGTTGAACTGCAAGGCGTTGTACAGCAGGCTATTGCAGGTCTGAATGATCGCCAGCGAATGGTGGTGCTCCTGGCGAAGTTTGAACATTGTTCATATGAAGAAATAGCTGAAGCAATGAAACTGTCAGTGTCGGCAGTGAAGTCATTACTCTTTCGAGCTCGAGAGCAGTTGCGAGAGGCTCTCAAACCCTATCTTGCTGAGAAAGGAGAATCTTAGTGAGTCAGAAAGAAGTAAAAGAAACAATTCAACATGGAGATGCCCCCGCTACGCCAGCAGAGGATCTCGGTGAACTCTGGCAGACACTCGATGTTTTGCCAGAGGCAGAACATCCAGAGGATCTGCTGGCAACCACCATTGAAATGGTTGCAGTCGATGCTGGACATCGTCGTACTGGAAAAACGAGTCGGTTTGCTCGGGTCAGGGGTGACCTCTGGCAATGGTTCGCACCAGCGATCGCAGTTGGTGTATCAATTGTCATCGGTTATGTCATCGGCCGGGCAACGCCTGGAACACCACAACCACAACAAGAACCAGTCAATTTGCGTGCGCGGCGTCAAGAAATCCTCAAAAATACACTTCAAGAAGCGATACAAAACGACCCTGTTGGGGCAAAGAAATTTCTCGAGAAACAACTTCGTGACACACGAGATACTCAGGGGCGTCCGCGTGGACCACAACAAAAAAATATAGCGGTTCCGCGTGCGGGTGACCTGAATGTGTCGAAACCTAGGAACGCTCGCCCGTATTTTCGAGATGACCAAGGAAAGAAAGAACAGCTTCTTGGAAAACAGTCGGAGCCTCTAACGGAACCAGATGACCAGCCTCGGGAACAATAACTAGTTGACCCTGTGGGAGAATTTTTGCCATAGATTCCATGGCTGCTGGTGGAGTAATCGTGTCTTCTTTCCCACAGACGAGGATAACAGGTTTCTTAAAATGTTGCATTGGTTCGGACATGTCGGGGCGATCAGCGAGTGCTCCAAGTGCTGCTTGAATTGTTGCAATTGATTGTGTGCCAATGAGTTTTCGCAGGAACTGTTCATTTTCAACCCTTTCCGGTTTGGATCGAGCTTTATCTGTTGCCGCTAAAAGATTTGGCACCATCGCATCAGCAAGAACTTTTTGACCTACTCTACCGACTGTTGCTGCGAGATCACTCCTGCTTGTTCGTGCCTCGGGTGTGTCTGCTGAAAATTTTGTGTCAATAAGAACAAGATGAGAAACTTTTTCAGGATGCCGCACCGCGACATGCTGAGCCACATAGCCACCCATTGAAATGCCAGCAATGACAGCAGGTTCATCAATATGAAGAGCATCGAGGAGTTTTGCTACATCATCCGCAAGTTGCATGATGCTCGACAGCGGTTTTGATTTTGAATGACTCTCTGTGCTCTGACCAAAACCACGCTGATCAGGAATGATCAGCCGTAGATGATCGGCAAGAGGTATAATCCGGTGCCACATGGTGTGGTCTAAAGGAAATGCGTGAAGAAGCACCAGAGGCTGGCCTGAGCCACAGATTTGGACAGCAAGAGAGGTGTCTCCAATCGAAACCATCGTTGTTTGCATGGGAAAATCACTAGGAGTTGGACCGAAGTATCTCTTCGGTGAGAATACGTTAAGGGATGCATTTGCAGACGTCGAGCGGGATGTGTTTGTAGACGTCAAGATAGAGCAGTGGCTTGGCGGGCAGATCATTCAAACGGAGTTACGTGTCCATCTGAGCCATTTTAAAAAAAATGTTTGTACACTTTAACCAGCGATATATTGATATGAACCAGACTCTTAAAATAGCTCTTGTAATCGTTGCTCTCACAGCCGGGTGTTACTCAGATCGGCTTCCAGAAGAAATCGGTCATCTTGGAGTAGCTCGTGTCACGGCTATTGAAATTGAGCCTATTCCACCGGTTACCTTGAGGCCTGCTGAAACAGTAAAGGTTCCCTTGCGTATAAAGCGCAACAACAATGAGGGCCCGATAGAAGTCAGTCTCTCAAAGTTGCCATCTGGTGTTGGAGTAACGTATGAGAAACAGATAGTAGCCACTAGCTCCGAGCTTGAAATAGAACTTTCAGGGAAACAGTCACTTGGTGATAAGCAACGGACTGTGACCGTTACTATAGCCTTAAGTATGTCGCAGGATTCACTTGAGCAGACATTCGATATCGAGCTGCCAGTTGTATCCCGACCTTCTTTTGGAAGCATGCCACCAATCTTCCTTCAGCCAGGGGATACTGTTAATCTGCGAGTTCCCGTTGCAAGGAATGGGTTTGCAGAATCATTCAGCCTTGAGCCGGTTGAATACACTCAAGGAGTTCTCTGCCGTTTGCCGAGTGAGCCAATTGAAGACAACGATATTCGGGTCCTGGTGGCAGCATCAGAAGATGCCTCGGAAGGATCACAGACGCAAAAAATAAAGACAGTTGTTTTTGGTCGAGAAGTCTCGGTGCCGCTAACAGTGATCGTGACACGCTATCCATTTAAGATGGACGAAATGGTGTATGCCGCGGTTCCATCAGGTCAAAAGAAAAAGGTTGATATTGAGTTTCAGCGAGACTCTTTAGAGTCTCTTAGTCGAACGTTGACCGGTGGACTTGAGGCTTTGACTGGGGTGAATCTTGCTCCTGCAAAATTCGACGGTCCGGTTGTTGTCGAGGCAGAGAATCTGCCATCTGGAGTCACCGTTGAACCAGCATACCTCGAGGAGGGTGCAGTCACGTGCACCTTGGAAGTTGACGCAGCAGGTGAAACAGAGCCTGGTCTTTATTCTATTCCACTCGTCGCAACGGCAGATCATCTCACTGGTTCTGGTCTTCTTGTTGTTCGAATCCAAGACCCAAGTGATAAGCCAGACACGTTGCCAGTTGCGATTGTGGCATCGATGGCCAAGACAATGCGATTTCGTCGAGGTGGTCTTAAAGGTCGCAGTACAAATGATGCAAAGGGGTTGCTTGCGGCGTTTTACGGCGGATCAGCAGAGTCTAAAAAAACAAGTATGTCTGCCCTCGCGTGGTTGGCAGCCAAGCAAGGCCAGGATGGATCGTGGCAACCTTCAAATGAAGTGGAGAATGAGGATGGCTATCCTTCGATATCGTCGGGGGAAAAGAGTGAGTCGATAACAGCCTTGTCTTTGCTGCCTTTTCTGGCAGAGGGAATCACCTACGAACCAGATTCTGCTACAGCGGTATGGCTGGAAGAATATCCGGAAGTGGTGAAGAAAGGGCTTACATGGCTCGGCTCTTCTCGGCCTCAACTCGATCTGCAGGGGAGCGTTTCTGGTGAGGTCGATTTGGGCGGACTCATTTCAGGAGTTATCGCTGGTTGTGAAACAAGTTTTCTAAGTGGTGACAGGGAACTGAAGAAAAATGCTGTCTACGCACTGAAAAGCCTGGTGGATCGGCAATCAAAAGAAGGAAGCTGGCAGCGTAATACAACTGAAACTTCAGAAACAGTGCTTCCTACATTACGTGCACTACTTGCAATGCACATTGCTGAATCCTGTGGAATAAAACCATCGGCAGCAGCCCTTCGAAGAGCCAATGTGTTTATCGAATCAGCAGCTTGCGGTGATCCGGAAATACCAAAATCACGTTTTGGATTAACACCGGCGGGTCCTCCAGATTTGACAGCAACGGCGGCTGGTTTGCTGTTACTGCAATATGAGGAGGAGCCCAGTAACTCACCAGTCATGGTCGACGGAACACGCTTTATTGCCGGGTCGGTTCCATCTCTGGAAGCTTCTTCTTTCAATCAGTCCACTGACTTTTTGTTGCTGGCTGGTGAAGTACTTCACAATATCGAAGGAGAGCAATTCGATACATGGTACGCCCAAGTTACTGAATTTTTAGTGAGGACACAGGAGCATGAGGGTGATGAAATCGGAAGTTGGGACCCAGTTCTTTTTGCCGGAGAGACTGACAGATTACGGGCGACAGCACAGGCAATCCTTTGTTTACAGACGCCTTATCGATACCTGCCGCTCTATCGTTCTGAATAACGGATAACCAAGCTCAAGTGATTACATATGTTTGGGTGATTATTCACGCATGGTAAGAAATTTCTGCAGGTTTTTCTTGATTGTGTTGCTCCCCGGGTCTTTTCGTAAGGCAACGACTTGACAGCGGATCGCCTCTGCAGAATTTTCGTCAGCTGCATAGCAGTGAGCTAATGTGTCGAGAAAACTTGCCGAATCAAAATCAAGTTCAAGAGAACGCTTTGAATAGCGAGTGGCTCGTGCAAGATCACCCTCGGTGTTGGCTACCAGCCAAGCGTATTCGTTATATGGATTTGCTGCATCAGGCTCTTGATCAATGCGTTGCTGAAGTTTTCTTAACGCTTTTTTAATAAGTGTCACAACTCGTGATCGATCAACTGCTGAGATTTCAGGGAAGTGGTAGTACGCGATGAGCGTGTCAATTTCTTCCGGATATTCTTTTAGTGCTTCATCGAGATCTTTTCTCTCGCGATCTCTGTTGCCATCTCCTTGAGCACCACGAGACACAAAGTATTTCTGGCGAGCAGTGAGTGCCTCTTTTGAGTAGCCAAGTGAATCCATGATACGGATGTTTTGAACGGTGCCGTGGGAACCGTTCAACATTTTTTCAAGAACGGCAGAGGCTTCTTCACATCGATCAAAGTCATTGAGCAGTTCGGCCCACTGGATGGAAAGAGGAATTATTTGCTGGGCTGATAATTTAGGTGAGGCAACAACTCTTTGATATTCACGGTCAGCCCAATCAATAAGCCCCCAATGATCAAGTCTAATAGCAGCCAACATCTGCTGGTCTGTCTTGTCACTCGATAAAGCAAAGGCACGCCCAGCCATTTCAGTTGCCAGAATGTCATTGCCATTGGCCTGTTCGCAACTCGCTACCGCGTAGAGTGTGAGCGATTGATCTTCAAAGGTCTTCTGCAGACTCTCTGGCACAGCGTTGCAAATGTCGGCCAGCCCAGAATGTGAAGCCCAAAATAGTACGTCCGCAGTTGCTAGAGGATTCTTTTCTCCACGCTCAGCAATAAAACCAAAAAGTTTCTTGGCGATATCAATGCCACGATCAGGAAATTCAGCCTGCACCGCTGCACGGGCATGACAGCGTACGACAATCTCTCTAGCAAGATCGCCAACCTCACGCCTCGTCGTGTTGATCCCAAAAGCTTGTTTGTTGAAAGGCAGGAGTTCAAGGAATTTTTTTATTGCTTCTTCAAGATTGGTAAACGCATCTTTCTTTTGGTTCGATTTATTTTCTGGATTGTCGGCTAGTCTGGAAAAAGAAATGAGATGCTGTATGAGTAGTGCGGATGGACGCTGGCTGGTATTAAGTTCAGCAGGAATATCTGCTACTAGAATTGGCCAGTATGGGTCATTAGGCCTCCATTCTTGCAGTAGGACGAGGGCCGCGAGATAGGAAATGCTTGCAGAACGATTTGTTCGAATTAGACGAGCGAGTGGCTTGATACCTACATTGTTCTCAAGACGTACAAGCCGGCTCAATGTACTGATCTGCTGAGACAAAGAACTGTTGGAAAAATTTTTCAATAACTCCGTTACTTCAGGGGGATCGTCTGGTCCAACAAGGGACACTGTCTCAAGAATCCACTGTGACCGAAGGGCAATCTCCAAATCATTGCTTTGATTAGCAGCATCAAGTAATTGATCAATTGCGTGATCAGCAATGGTACGTAGTTGCTGAGTTGCTGATTCACGTGTGGCATAATCACTGTCGCCAAGTTCAGTAATGAGTGCAGTAATTTTCTGCTGATTGGTGACATCGTCTCCAGCACTTCTGGTGATAGCGTGTGCCGCGCTGGGCAAGAGAACAAGACAATAGAGAAGACGAAATAGAACACCATGCATGCCATGAAAAGTGACAGGTTTCTGAAATGCTGTCATGCCAACCATTCCCTTGTACGAATGCCTTCCTGTCCTCTCTCCAACCATTCTTGGTTTCCCCTCTAATAGTAGCACCTCTGTCGAAGTGGCACTGTATTTTGAGGGGGAGTCGTAGGTTTTTGAGCATCCTATTCAAAGGACACTCATCCGCATACGAAATATCCTGGCATTTTGTGAGTGTAGTACTGAATGCTTTACTACGGAGTGGTTTTATTCTGGCTCAATACCGAGGTCACGAATTGTTACGAGAGGCTCCAGGGGAATCCCGCGTGCTGCAAATGCTTCAGTCGCGCCGGCAAGCCGGTCAATGACCGTGATGACACGCTCTACATGGAGACCAAATTCAACTGCTCGATCAATTGCAAGAAGAGATGAACCACCAGTTGTTGTGACATCTTCAACAATAACGACTCGGTTGCCTGCCTCGACGGGGCCCTCAATGTACCGCTGCATCCCATGCCCTTTGGGCTCTTTTCGAACCATGAACCCTTTCAGTGGTAACCCAGCTGTTCCAGCTATTGTGACGGCAGCACCTGTAATGGGGTCTGCCCCAATCGACATGCCACCAATTGCGTCCGGTAGCTCACCAAACGATTGAAGTCGTTCTAGAATAACTTTGCCGACGAGCATGGCCCCATATGAATCGAGAACAACTTGCTTCGCATCGAGGTAAAAGTTGGCTGTCTGGCCTGATGCCAGAGTAAAGGTGCCTCGTTTGAGAGCTCTTGCTTCAATAATTTTCAGGAGTTCGCTGCAGTTTTCTGTCATAGTTCTTTTTAGATAGGTGTCTCGTGCCAAAAATAGAGTCTACCAAAAGTATTCCAACACGAGTTGTCTTTGGTGTTATGAACCGCGTCGTAGTTGTTCTTTTGACTCATTTTCTTGTGCTCGTAAACTTTTGGTGGAAAATCAAATGATGTGTACAAATCAATGGATCAAGGTGTTTTCTTCCGCTGTCCCAGTGGGACCTAACGTTATGCGTGCCTGCCACTTGATTATTTTGAGTCTGACTCTCATGGCTTTTCCTGCGGTTTCCTATCAGTTCGTGCAGGCTGGTCCTCTTGCGGAAGCCGTGGAAAGAGCAAAGGCTGCAGCCGGTGTACAGAATGAAGGCGTCGCAGGAGAACTTCCTCGAGATGCGGTGCAGCCTAAGATGGCTCCAGCAGTGCCTGAGAATGTTTCTCGGAGTACAAGAGTCTCCACGATAAGTGTTGCGGTACGCCTGCCTATCACTGGCAGTCGTGATACCGCTGTCCGCGCGGCTATTTTGCGACAGCTTGATCGCCTGCAAACTGCACCGGGCCAACGTGGCAAACTCGTTCTCCAATTTGATGTAACCAGCGATGCAGAGTCCAGTGGTAGTGACTTTGGACGTTCTTTGGAATTAGCACGATTTCTCACTGATTCAAAATTAGCAAATGTAAAAACGATTGCATATTTGCCGGACGGTGCTCAGGGGCACGCCGTCCTGGTTGCACTTGCCTGTGACGAGATTGTCATGGCTCCAGATGCAATGCTGGGACCAGTAAGTCGAAACGGGCAACGAGTTGATGACACAATGCGTGCTGCATATCAAGAAATTGCTAGTCGCCGGCGGACAGTTCCTCCACCCCTTGCTGTCGCACTCGTGGATCCTTCTGCACGAGTTGCCCGCGTTGTGACTGAAGTAGGAAACCAAATTGTTGCTTCAGATCGTGTGCCCAAGTTGCGTGAAGAAGTGCAGGTTTTCAGTGTTGAAGACATTGGCCCGCAACCCCTGGCATTATCTGGACGGCGTTGTCGTGAGATTGGCGTTGTAGGATTACTTGTCAAAAGCAAAGGCGAACTAGCAAAGAGCCTTGGTATTGATTCCAAGCAACTTGTGCCGAATCCATCCATGCAACGAGGTTGGAAGGCTTCTGTGGTGAGTCTTTCCGGACCAATTTCCAGTGATAATATCACGCGAGTTCGAGTCAGACTCGAGGAGGCGATAGCCTCAAAGACAAATTTCTTGTGCTTAAAAATTGATTCGGCAGGAGGATCACCCGAACAGAGCCTTGTGCTCGCGCGTTGGTTACAGGAAATAAACCCCGCTGAGGTGAAGACAGTTGCGTATATTTCAAATCAGGCGCGTAGTGACTCAGCACTGATTGCACTTGCATGTCATCAAGTCGTTATGACGGAAACAGCCGTGCTTGGTGGAGAGGGAGCGGCGACAATTGATACTCGCCAATCTGAAGTGATTGAAGAGGCTTGGCAACAAATTATGCAAGATAGCTTCAGTCCATTCGGTTCGCTGCCTCTGGCACTTGTTTTACCCGGATACCAAGTAAGTCGATTTATTCAGCAGACCACTGGGAGAACCGAGTATTTCAGCACGCGCTTGCTCCGTTTGAGGAAAGACGATGCTACCTGGAAAAAACAGCAGGATCTTGAGCCAGGCCCACTGCTCGTGGATGGTTTTCAGGCCGAGGCCTTTGGGCTTGCTGAGCCACCTGTAGCCTCATTCTCTGATCTTGTAGAACGCTACGGTCTTGGTGAAGACATCACGCTTGTCGAACCTGGCTGGGCTGATCGGCTACTCGATGCACTGGCAAGTCCTGGGCTTGCGTGGCTTCTCCTGCTCATTGGAGGAGTAGGTCTTTATATTGAATTACAGACTCCAGGCCTTGGGTTCGGTGGGTTTATTGCAATGGTTGCATTCATTATTTATTTCTGGAGCCAGTATCTTAATGGAACGAGTGGTTGGTTAGAGGTTATGCTTTTCCTGGCAGGAATAATCTGTCTAGCTGCTGAAATTTTTGTTGTGCCAGGCATCGGCATTTTTGGTTTAGGTGGCGGTTTACTTGTGATTGCTTCTTTGGTCTTGGCGAGTCAGTCTTTCGTACTTCCGGCAAATAATTATCAAATACGGCAATTACAGTTTTCTTTGTTAGGTATTCTTGGCGCTGGAATTGGCGTAGTCGTTTTTGGGATGCTGGTTCGACGTTGGCTCCCCTCGACACCGGTCTTCCGGCATGTGTTACTAGCTCCACCAGAACCAGTCGCACCTCACGAACTAGAAACACTTGAACACTTGGTTGGTGAAACGGGTGTTACGACCACGCGATTGGCACCAGCTGGGAAAGCAGAAATTAATGGCCATGTGCGAGATGTCTCTGCGGATGGCATGTTGATCGAATCAGGAACATTAGTACGAATTACAGCTGTGCACTCGAATCATATAATTGTGGTGCCGCATTTACAGGAGTCTGTATGAGTCCGCTGTTTTGGATTACGGGACTGCTTTTCGTCGGCCTTTTCGTGATGGTTCTCGAGGTCTTCATTCCGTCCGGTGGGCTTCTTGGTTTTGTCAGTATTGCGGCGATCGTGGCAGCGGTTGCCACAGCGTTTGCTGAACAGGGAATTGGTTCCGGATTTTTAGTACTTGCCATTACAGCAGTTGCTGTCCCAGCTACTCTTGCAATTGCTTTTCATCTTTTCCCATCAACACCCCTTGGTCGCCGAATTATGCCGTCTCCACCGGAGCCACAGGATTTAGTCCCAGCAAAAAAACAAAGAGAGCGATTGAAAGAGTTTGTAGGCAGACAAGGTCGGGCTGTAACAGACCTTGTACCATGGGGACAGGTGGAAGTTGCAGAGGAGCGAATTGAAGCCGTAAGTCGAGCAGGTGTGATTTCCAGTGAGACAAGAATTGAGGTCGTTGGGACAGAAGGACGGGCGGTCGTCGTTCGTACAATGCAATCAAAGCCAGAACTTCGGGCGTTTCCGGAGCCAGCTGACAATACTTCCCCGATACATTCATCCCCAGAAAAAAGCGAAGAAAAGCCAATTTTAAGTGCAAAAACGTTTGAAGACCTTGAATTTGATGATTTCGAAAACCCTTCGGGCGCTTGACTCGGTGATACTCTCGAAACAGGCTTCAATGTATTAAGTTGCCACAAAAATCGTTTGGCGACACATCACAGAACATGTCATGGAGTTTTCAATGTCGGGTGTTCCTGGTCTGATTGTGCTCGTTGTCGGTGTCATACTTCTACTTATTGTTTTCGGGTTTCTTGCGCGCTACCTACGGCTGTGGCTGCAATCCTACGCATCAAGTGCTGGTATTGGCTTATTTGATCTTGTTGCAATGAGTTTCAAAAAGGTCAACCCAGCAGTTATTGTGCGTAGCAAGATAATGGCCGTACAGGCTGGGCTTGGAGATGACAGTGGAATAACACGACAGGCTCTAGAGGCACACTGCCTTGCTGGTGGAAGAGTGCCGCTGGTTGTTCAAGCACTAATTGCAGCTTCAAAGGCAAAGATTGGTGAACTCAACTTTATATTAGCCACCGCGATTGATCTTGCCGGTCGAAATGTTCGGGAAGCTGTCCAGACGAGTGTTTACCCAAAAGTTATTGACTGCCCTGGCGCAAAGAGTGGTCGGAAAACTCTTGATGCTATTGCAAAAGACGGAATTCAACTCAAGGTTCGAGCACGAGTGACTGTACGAACGAACTTGAATCAACTGATTGGTGGAGCAACAGAAGACACAATTATTGCACGTGTTGGAGAGGGTATTGTCTCAGCGATTGGTTCATCAGAAACACACAGCAATGTTCTTGAAAATCCAGATGTAATTTCTAAAACAGTGCTTGGTCGCCGACTTGATTCAAATACAGCATTTGAAATCGTGTCAATTGATATTGCAGACATTGATGTAGGAGTAAATGTGGGTGCTCGGCTTCAGGCGGATCAAGCGGAAGCAGATACCCGTGTCGCACGAGCCAAGGCAGAAGGTCGCCGTGCAATGGCAGTTGCTCGAGAACAAGAAATGGTCGCAGGGGTTGAACAGAGTCGTGCAGCCCTTGTTGAAGCGGAAGCCGAAGTGCCGAAAGCCACATCAGATGCTTTGGCAAGCGGACAGCTCGGTATTCTTGACTACTACAAACTTAAGAATCTGCAGGCTGATACTGAAATGAGACGGTCGATAGCAATCACACCGTCTCCGGTGGCACCACCCACGTAATGCATTAAAAACAGAACTCTCATCCTAGTTTTTGCCCTCGTGTTATTGAGGAGGATAAGGAATCATGCTCTTTCAATTCATTTCTCATCCGCTATTTGCTGCAGGATTTGACTGGCTAGAAGCGGTCTTACCGCTTCTCTTCGTCTTGATCTGGATCATTTCCCAAATAGTTGCCGTCTTTCGTCGCGTGCGAGGTGGAGTGCGAGGCAATGTTGAAGATGATGATAATGAAGATGAATTGATTTCGAATGTTCTTTTAGAACAGCGTATGAGCGGAAGACAATGTAAAGGCTGTGGAGCAACGTTTGTCGCCCCGTCGCTCGCAATCGTTGATTGCCCTGAATGTGGGCGACTGACACCACCTGAAATTGATGAAAGAGACGGTACGGCCCAAGAGGAAGTAGTGAACCCTGTCGAAGCAGAGATCAATGCGTTTTTGGGTCAGCATATGGGGAGGGATCAAGCGTCACCAATCGCTGGCGGTGATGGAGTAGAGAATCCTATTGCCCTTCCGATTTCTAATGAGATACGTCGTGCAAGGGTATCCGCTTCCAATGTGCGATTGAATCAAGAAGCACGAATGCAAGCCTCACACCAGTTACAGTCTTCACCTCCAGAAGAGGGTGACATTACTCGACATATTCACGAGGTATTCGATCATGATCTTGGGCGGCTTCCACAAGGAGTTGTTGAAAGTCCATGGGCTGATCTTCAAGACACTACACAAAAAATGACGGACAAAACTCGCCAAGAAATAGCAAACATTTCTGATTTCGGAGTCGCTGCAATGTTGAAAGATCCCCGGACAAGGCGGCAACTATTTGTCCTAAAAGAAATTTTGGATCGGCCAAAAAATCTTTGAGAGTAAGACAAAGCAGTACTTGTTTTAACATCTCATTTTTGAATCGCATGCGACTCGGCGGCACTAGCAGCGTGATGACAGCACAGCATGCAGTCACGTCAGGATGTTTTCGGTATCTTTCCGAGTCATACGTAAGTCACCCGAACAGACCCTCCTGGAGGGGGGTTTGCCTGTAGGGAAGCGGCTCTTCGTCGAGCCTCAGTCATATCAAAAATTCGTCACTTGAGCGGTGGGTCTGCCTGGACTACAAGAGTCATAGAAGCGGTTTGTTTATCGCTTCGTATTGAACGCGTAGACGAGGGTAGCCCAAGCCTCGTCTACGCGTTTTTTTTTTGCCAAATAATTGCATTTTGCACGAACGTAATCCAACAATTTGGCGTTGCGAACAATGGTCGGGGGTGCCATCCTCCTACCGATGTTCGCCACCATATTTTTTCGACTCCAATTCGTTTGGAGTTGTTGTTGCAGAAGTTGCATTGTCTTTCTGACGATCACCATTTGGTGTGCACTTTTCCAGCAGGTTAATTTTGCAGAAGATCAGCTCGCGACAGGCCAGCAGTTTCCAAGACAGGTCGATGTTATTGCATCACAAACCTACCTGCGTGCTGGCCCTGGAGATGATTTCTATCCAACCGCACGGCTCATTCATGGTGAAACACTTGAACTTTGGAGTGTGAGTGAGTCTGGTTATGGTGCTGTCCGACCCCTCACGGGTAGCTTTAGTTGGTTGCGGGCAGCAGATGTAGATCGAGAGATTGAAAATGATCCTGAGGTTGGTGTTGTCATCACTGATGGTGCAGTCTCGCGGATCGGTTCTCAAATTAATGCACTACGACATGTCGCCCAAGTTCGGTTAGAGGCTGGCGAACGGGTACGAGTACTTGATGAAGTTCGGGTTCAAGAGGGAAGGCATAAAGGATTGTGGCTGAAAGTGGCACCTCCGGCTGGTGAATTTCGGTGGGCTCGTTTAGAGGAACTTGATTTACCGGTTGGTTTGGCTCCACGTACGTCGGGTGTTGCCAGTGCGAATGAAATTTCTTCTGGAGGAGTTCCAGCCGGAATTGGTAAAGTACGTGAAACTGTTGATGCCTGGCGTGAGGTGAGTGATTCTCTTTCGCAGGTAATGACTGTAGCCGGTCAGTTACCAGCAGAAGAGGCTGAAGCATCTGAAGAGCCCGGTCAACTTGCTGGTATTGCCGGTGCGCACCGCCTCTTAGCAGACTGGATGCCTGTCGGGAGCGGTTTATTTGATATGAGTTCACAAGAGCCTGCAGTAACACCACAGGCCGGACCACAGTTGGCACCTACAGATGAACTTGCTGACATCGATTTGGCACTTTCACTCGCAGTGACGGGGCCGTCACAGAATTGGAACTTGGAAGACTTACGTGATCGTTTGCGTGTGGCCTCGGCGCGTGCAGCGACCGGTACAGAACGCATTCGTGCCGAGGCAATTGATGCCAGACTGGCACGATTTGAAACGATTCAAGGACGGCATCAAGCTCTTGCTGCTCGTGATAAAGTCGAGCCATCGCCGTTACGTATAGGTTCTTTGTGGTCAAGTCTCGGCGGCATCGGCAGCAGGCCTGTTCGGCCAGGTGTGATGATGGGAGGAAAACCAGCGGACGGACAGAACACCTGGACGCCTCCTGATTATGTTGAGACCAATGGACGCCTTGCTACGGTAGTATCCCGAAGGCCGGATGCACCTCGATGGGCAATTGTCGACATCAATAACAATGTGCTCGCATTCGTGACTCCATCAGCGAGTGTGAATTTAGCACCAATGGTTGGCCAACAAGTCACGGTCCGTGGGGCAAAAGGATATATGCCAGAGTACAAGCGGCCGTATGTCGTTGCGTCTGAAGCACAGCTTAGGATGGCGACAACGCCTACGTCAACGCAAAGATAAAATGGGTTGCTTGGGCTTGCTTGTGTTTTTATGTCACCTTTTCGTATTACCTTGACCGATTAAACATCTGGGGGACGTCTTATGTGTCTACACTCATCAGCTAGGAAATAGCGTGCCCCTCTTTCGCTCCCGCAAAAAGCATTCTCCACATCGTCGTCGACCGAATCTCTCTTATCACCACTCTGGAAGCATTCGTTCTCCAGAAAAGCTGGAAATGAGAAAGATGCTTACGGGAAATAATCCGGAATCAGTCGATGTATCAGCATTTGATGTTGAGGCAGTAATCCCCGATCTGACGCACGAGATTGTCTCCGGGTTGGAAACATTTTCTTCCGTTGATGCATATGCAGACTGGTTGGTTAATCAGGCTGTGCAACAAAGACAGCATATGTTTGGACAGCCAGCCTATCGTGATTTGTGGGTGGATACACATGTCATTGATGAGGGCCTTGCCTTCGTGAGCAGTATGGACATAGCTCCTCGTGTCAATTCGACAGGTCATACGCAGGAGTCCTCCACGACGAATACACAGATAGCCGGAGTTGATGAGGCGGACTTCGTTGAAGTCGATGAAGATACGTTGTATGCGCTTGCTGATGGTGAACTTTCAGTAATCCGTGATTTTTCTGAAGCCTCACCTGAACTCGTTGGGCAGATTACTGTTGAAGCATTGGGACAGACTGCCGGCATGTATCTTTTTAGTGACAGGCTCACAATTATTTCTCATCATCATTCTGACTCACTGAACTCTCGATCGTTTCATGACAGATCGGTTGGGACGCTGTCTGCTTTTGGACGAACTCAAACCACAGTCGTTATGCTCGACGTCAGTAACCCGGCTGCTCTTTCAGTTGTGAAACGCTTCACTATTGACGGTGAGCTGGAAAGTTCACGTATGGTGAACGGTCAATTACGTTTAGTATTAAGCAATCGCTTCGCGTCGCCTTTCCCGGATATTATTCCGAATAATCCAATCAGTGACGTAGTGAATGGGCCAGTAAGTCCATTTGGTAATCAGAGCAGGAGCATGCTCGTAGGGCCCGCATCACGTCGGCAATGGTTGCCCAGTAGCAATTCATCCAAAGTTCTGGGGACATACGAAACAGCAGAGTCCTATTCCCTGAGAGTCCGACGGGCTGTTCTTGAGTCGATGTCACCACAGGTTTATTCGGTTGATGCAAATGATAATCCTCTTGATGTGACAGCACTTTGTCATCCAACTGCCATCGATGTGCCTCAAGTTGGCAGGTATCAACAGTTGACAACAATTACTGCAATCGATGTCATTGGAGAACAGCATCAGCCAATGGTTACAACTGGATTTTTTACGAAGGGTTCGCTTGAAGTTTTTGCAACGACTGAAGACATATATGTCTTTGAACAAAATGCTACACCCTCATGGAGTGGTGTAGGTATTTTGCCTTGGGTACAGCAATCGACCAACGTTACGAAAGTTGCATTCAATTCTGTCGAGAGTGGGTCGCCACGTGTATCACTTGTTGCACAGGGAACTTTTCGTGGTACTGTCCTCAATCAATTTGCTGCGGACGAACAAGCAGGCTTTCTGCGTGTAGTTGTTGAAACATGGGATGAAGGCAGCGGTGTTGTCGTGCTTGAACAGCAGGGCGAAAGTCTTTCCGAGGTCGGGGCCCTTCGCGGTCTTGCCTCAAATGAAAATCTTTATTCTGTCCGATTCGTTGGGAATCGGGCCTACTTTGTGACGTTCCGGCAGACAGACCCACTGTTTGTTGTTGATCTTAGTTCCCCAACCGATCCGGTATTACTTGGAGAACTCCATGTGCCAGGATTCTCTGATTTTATTCAGCCAATCGACGAAGACTACCTTCTCACCATAGGATCAGATGCAGATGAAATGACTGGCCGGATGCATGGTCTTCAGATTTCAATCTTTGATGTTTCTGATTCTACAAACCCATTGCTGGTACATAAGCACTTGCTCACAGGAGATAGTAGTAGCAGCACAGAAATCACGGGAAATCGTTGGCATCGAGGTGACGGTGATCATTTAGCGTTAGGTTTTTTTCCGGATCAAGGTGTGATAACAGTTCCAGTTCAGACACGAGCACGCGACAACTGGGGAGGGCCGATTGATTTTCCGGTAGGTATACCGGAGCCAATCTTTAATCAGGTGCCTCAATTCTCTCTGCGTGATACGAGGGGAGCCGGCCAGAGACCACCAGTTCAATATCTTGAGGTGCTTTCTTTCGATGTTGAGAGCGGTATCAACGGCATCGGTGTTATAGATCATGCTTCACGAATTCATCGAGCAGTACAAATTAAAGGGTTTCTTGTTGGTGTTTCTGAGGGTGAGGTTTCTGTCCACTCCTTTTCTGACCCAAATACAACACTTGGATCTGTGCCACTCGATGAGATACACATCGATCATCCGATCGAATCGCTCCCAGACCAACAGTTACCAGTTTTTCCAGCCATTCCAAGACTCATTGAAAAAGCCATTGCTGGTGTGCCTCTCCATGGTTCTTGGCTTGTGAAAGAATCAGAAGTAATCGGTGATCAGCAGGTACTCTATGCCGAGCATGCAAGTGGAGCCGTTCATCGAATGGTGAGCACGAAGCCAGTAAATGAGACCAATTGGGCGTCATTCGGTTTTGAGAGTATTCGCAATTTGGAAAGTCATATGCTCGATCGAGCTGCTCGAGGGAGTCAACACGAGACGTCTGTTGCAGCTAAGCATATTCGAAGCATAGTCAGTGATTCAGTTCTGAATCAATTTAACCTCACTCGCAATTCCTCGGGTGACGTTCAACGACAACTCATATTTGCAACGCTTGGTGTACTGCCAGGTCACGTGTCATAACTTGCGTGGGTAAAGTAGATGACAAGCTGGATGATAGGTTTTGTTTTGGCTCTGTCACGCTGTCACTTTGAGAAAAGATCAAGTTCATCTGATTGGAGCCATCTGGACGCAAGGTCAACCGAGACTTGATCCGCCGATACATTCTTTTCATTGTCAGCCAGATGGTGAGGTCGAGCCTGTTGTGTTTTTTGGCGGCTCCCAACTGTTTTGGCGATCGTAGCGAGAGTTTTTCTATCTGCTTCAGATGTTTGAGTAAGCCTGCCGGCAAGCGTTGCAACACCGTGCGGATTCACTGTTGCCGCATCAGAAAGGCTTGACATGAAAAGACAAATCTCGTGAAGATTAGCTGCTGCTGATCGAGCAATGAGCGGCTGAAGTGTGCGGGTAACAATTTCGAGACCAATGCCGTCCATGTTGAGAAAAGCGTCGATCTGAATGGCTTGACGAAGTCTTCCATCAACCATGGGTTCAGCTTCGCGATACCTCACCATCAAGACACATCCACCCGTCAGATTCTTGGGTGAAAGTGGGCCTGTGTAGGCACCCTTTCCTTGAAATACCAGCATGCCGCCGTGTTGCCTACGCTCCCGATAAGCAAGTTGCAATTGGCCCACGGTTCCATATCCATCTGTGAGCTTCCACTCTTCAGGACCAATAGGGTCTAAAGACAGTCTACTTATTCCCAGCAATCTCCAGATGTCAACAATGGCCTCTGGCTTGTCGAGAGAAAAAGCTAGAAGTTCACTATCACATGTAAAGAGTTCGATGGGAAGTCTTCTATAGAGAGTTGTTGACTGAAGTGATTTCTCAACTGCCAGTCGATTGTCTTCTGACATTTTGTTGAGTGGAAGTGCTTCCTCAGCACGACGTCTTGCATGTCGGCTTGAACTTCCCCAATCAGTGCCAAGTATAGAAAGTTTTTTTTGTGGAGAAGAGGCTTGTTCTTGGGATGCAGCGTGACAAACAGTGTTGTTTGTCCATTGAGCGCATACGAAAATAAAAAGAAAAGAAGCAATCGTTGGCGTTGTTGCCGTGACGACGCTGCGATGCAGCGTTTTCTGCATAAGTTGTCCCCCCTACCAAGACCCCCGTGACGTCAGTCAGCTCGTTTTACACACCTCTGACGTATCTTCGTTTTCGGATGTTTCAGGCCATAGGGGCCAATGAAAATCCGGAATAATTCGGCATTCCTACGCATCCTTTGTATTTTGACTGGATGAATGAGGTCTTGGCTCAAGTCATCCTCATCTCTATGCTCTCGCCTCCGCGATTCCCTGATGTTTTGTGAATAAGCGAACCCATCACTCCTCGAAGGCAGCCATCTTCTTTTTCTTATGTCGGATCACCCTGAGGATATTGCTGCAGCTCGACAAGGAACGAAAGGTTCCTCGGGAAAGAATGGTCATTTGCGACTCCGTAAAGAGAACAATACGGATCATGGCAAGAGTTTGTTGAGTCGTCTTATGGTCGCTTGGGCAGAGCAATGTCTCGCACGGCCTTGGCTCATCGTGACGATCGCTGTTCTGACAGCAGTACTTGCTGGCGTGTGGACTTCAGGATCTCTAGGTTACAAGGTCAGCCGTGTTGATCTCCTTGATCCGAATAGTGAATACAACAAGTTGTGGATCGATTATATCCATGAATTTGGTGAAGATGATGATGCGGTCGTTGTTGTTGAAGGTGTGAATCGGTCTGCAACAGTTGCAGCTCTAGAAGATCTTTCACAGCAACTTGCACAGACGAGCGACCTCTTTTACTCAATTCTCCATGAGGTTGATCTCACACAAATTCGAGCCAAAGGCCTTCATTACGTTTCTCCAAATGATCTGGCCTCAATAGACCGATTTATAAGTCGTACAGAACCTGTTCTCGCTGGAGGTTGGAGTCAACTGAAGGTTGGCACGATGGTTGGTGGCTTAGCAGCGACCGTTGTTTCCGGACAGCAGTCTCAGATGCAACACGATGAGCCACCAATCCAGACGCTTGAGCGATACAGTGAAAGCCTCCTCGCAAGTCTCGAAGCTGCGGAAAGAGGTCGTCTAAATGAAATTCTGCCGGAGGACTATGTTTCACCGTGGCCAAGTATGCCCGGAAGCCTTTCGACGCTTCGTGATCTTTCGAGTCAATACCTTTTGGCAAAAGAGGGAAAACTTGGTTTCGTATTGTTACGTTTGGCTAAAGAGGAAGAAGGTTTTGCTGGTGCTTCTGTAGCAACCGACACCTTAAGGAAAGAAATTGAGGTTGTTTCAAAGCGACATGGAGACGCAACGATAGGACTTACTGGATTGCCAGTAATGGAAGACGATGAAATGCGTTCGAGCCAGCAGTCAATGGTTTGGGCGAGTGGTTTGTCTCTTGCGGCTGTTGCCATTGTCATCGTAGCTGGCTTTGGAGGCATTCGGCACGCACTGATGGCAAATGGTGTTCTTATAATCGGTATGGCATGGGCTTTCGCATGGGCTACGGGCAGTGTTGGTCATCTCAATATTCTGAGCGTGACATTCACAGTTACAATGATCGGCGTGGGCATTGATTATGGGACCTACTACATAGGTCGATACTTGGCAATGCGTCGCGAGGGTCTTGGCTGTGATGCTGCCATTATTGAAACGAGCCGTTCTGTTGGCCCAAGCATTTTGACTGGTGCGGTCACAACATCAATCGCATTCTTTTCTGCAGCATTAACAAGTTTTGTTGGTGTTGCTGAGTTAGGGCTGATTGCTGGAGGCGGTATTCTGCTTTGTTGTGCTGCCGAACTGATGATATTGCCAGCAGTCATTGCAATCATTGACCGAAGCCGGTTCGGCCGAAAAATCCCTGAGCCTGTCCCAGTACACCGTTGGTTACGGCCATTTGCGCAGCACCCGCGATTTGTGTTGCTGGCAGCAGTAGCTGGAATACTTGCGCTGAGTTCCGGAATTCATGATCTTGAATACGACCACAATTTACTGAATCTTCAGCCTGATGGGCTCGAGAGTGTTGAAATTGAAAAGAAACTTCTTGAAGAGTGTGATCAGAGTGTTTGGTATGCACTTTCGATCGCTGACTCTCGTGAGGAATTGCTTGCGAGGAAGGAAAAGCTTGCCAAGTTATCAACAGTGGAGCGAGTCGATGAAATCGCGTCCCTTCTTTCTGGAGACGAGGAAGTCAAGACACCACTTATTACTCGAATAGGTGAGCGATTGGAGCAGTTGCCAGAGCGGCCGCCACAGATTCCACTCGACCGCCTTGATGCTCTTGGTGAATCGCTTGGGTGGGCACAGGTCGAAGCAGCAAGGCGGCCTGGTGGCATGAGGGCTGCCTGGCATCTGGAACGAGCCCGTGATTGTCTCAGACGAATGAGGCCTGAAGAATGCTATCAGGCAATAGCTACTTTCCAGCAACGTTCTGCTGGTGAACTTTTAAGCCGCCTTCATGCACTGAGTGCAGTGTCCGATCCAGTCGCTCCTTCACTCAACGATTTGCCAGAAAGTCTTGTTGATCGGTTTGTTGGTTCGAGTGGAAAGCACTTACTGAAAATTTATGGTCGGGGTGATATCTGGAACTTCGAAGCGCTCAAGAATTTTGTTGGTGATGTTCGCAGCGTTGATCCCAAAGCAACAGGTAATCCACTTCA